>VMHT01176614.1_pt1 | contig 42830 bp, 66 predicted proteins | sample 4693611 | NCBI WGS metagenome assembly VMHT01 (sample SAMN12280063, study PRJNA550983) | marine metagenome | isolation source: seawater sampled from same location over 5 years 0.02-0.2 micron viral filtrate | place: USA: collected off the coast of southern California halfway between the port... ...
AAGTTAATCCTGAAGCTGTTCCTGTTACATTTGTCATAACACCACTTGCTGGTGTTCCTAATGCTGGTGTAGTTAAAGTAGGAGCTGTTAAAGTTTTATTGGTAAGAGTTTGTGAGCCAGTAAGAGTTACTACTGTAGAATCAATAGCTATATCATTTGCATTAGCAGTAATACCTGTACCACCAACTACATCTAAAGTAATTTCTCCTACAAAACCACCACCTGTTAATCCAGCTCCAGCTATAATTTCATGAATATTTCCTGTTTCATCTTCTTCTCTTGAAAGCTTTGGTATAGCTTCTGTAAATTCTTGTTGGTAAACAACACCATTTCTTTTTTCTTGTTTTACTAATTTACCATCTTCTAAAAATGATATTGGCTCTCCATCTTTTAAAGTATTTATAGATGGTCTTTGCTTAAAGAAAGAGTCAGGAGATATGACTTTGTGTTCACCAGATTTTGGCATTATGAAGGTCTCTTGTTCGTTTGTCTAAAGTCTATATTTATGTCGTTAATTTCTATTTTAGCACCAGAAGTTCCACCTCCATCAGAAGAAATTAACTCTAAAGCCATAGACTCACAATCTCTGTCTGAATTTGCAATAGTAAATTCTAATACTTTATAGTCTGCAGAATTAATTTGTTGTGCTGATAAAGAACCTGTATGAGTAGAAGACTTACCATCATTATAATATTTTAATGCTAGGTCTGTATCTTCTCCATTGTCTCTACAAGTTACATATACACTCTTTACTTTTTTTACTAATCCTGGATTTCCAAAATCTAAATCTTTTGTTTTCACTGTTATTATATTTGTTCCTAAATCTTGTAGCTGATATTTTTTAACAGTAACATCTTCACCATCACTATCAGCATGACCATCTTCTGTAAATTCATATCCGTAAATACCATCAGAACATTCAACAAAATTTGATTGAACTGTTGCTGTTCTATTTATAATGGACCAAGAATTTCTTCTAAAGTCATAACAATATATTTTCTTTTCACTGGTAGATTCTACATTTACTGCAACATATAATTGTTTATATTTAGAATTAAATGCTGTTGAAACAGAATTTAAAGTGTTAGAAGCTGATATATCTTCTAGCCACTCATTATCTGATAAATTTTCTGTTATTTCTACTGGTGTTGATTGACCGTTATATAAAAAGACTCCATCTACATTGACCCAACAAAGACCGTATGGAGTTTTACATACAGCTTGCTGTGCATCACATCCATGACCATCATACTCTGCTTCTAAATACCACCCAGCATCAGATGATGAAGATACATTAATTACATATATTTTAGATTTTTTAAAACCTATAATTCTATTACCAAATGATTCTATAGCCCTAAAAGAGTCTCCATCATTAATACCAATGTCTAAGTAATATGAATCAGGAAATGTATTAAATCTATTTACAGGAGTGTAGTATATTCTATCATCAAAAACTTTACTTTCTTTTGCTACATTACACAACCAAACTCTACGTTGTGCTATACAGGCACTTTTATAGCCATCTACATCAATACTATTTTCTGTGTGTGAAAAACCGTTAATACTATCATAAGTATCTAAAGTAGGTGACTGTATTACAAGACCAGTTATTTCTTTTGTACCTGAGCTTTTATATGTTCCAGAACCTCCCCATGCAGTAAAGTCATCAAATAAATTTGTTCTGATTCCTCTTTCATAATCTGCGTCTAAGAATAAATTCCATCTTTCATTTTTATCTTTTCTTCTTATATATATTCTAAAACCTTTTTCTTTTTCTCTAAATGCACTTGCAACATTAATTTTAACTCCTACTGCTGTAAAGAAATGCCCTGCTGATAAAGATGCTGTACTTGGTGCACTAGACCACACGTGTGGAAGTGTTTCATCGTCTGTTAAATCTACATAGGTATAAGACCATTCGTATGCTCCTGCTTCCCATGCACCACCACCAGAACTAGATTCTATATCATAAATCATTTCAAATTCACCAGCTACATTTAAAGTAGCTGAAAATGAATCTGCATCTGCTATATTTGCATTAGCGTCAGCAGTCGTTCCTAAAGCAGCTGCTCCACTTAACCATTTTAAAGTAGATACTCCAAATCTATTAGTATCTAAAAATCTTAAAGACTGTCTAGCAAGATAAGCTACATCAAAAGCATTTGTGTGGCTTTCATCTGCAACATATAACACTCCATCAATATAATAGTATATAGGTTTATGTATTCCTGTAATTTTATTGTTTACAGTTCTTGCAAAATCACCAGTACTTCCAAAGTTTCTTGTTAAGTATGTTATTTCTTTTTGAGATGATATAGTTTCATGCAGTGTAATTACTTCTTTAGGAGCACCTTGCCACGCACCTCTAGCACCACTTGTTGCAGTTAAGTCATATTGTGTGTTAAAATGAAAAGCTGTGTTACTAAAGTTTGCAATTTCTATATCAGATATTGTTCCTTTAGATTCTGCAGCTGAAGATGAATAAATTAATCCAGCATTAGAAAAAATAGCATTTGTTGTAGACTGAACCTGATTAGGTGCAATATCTCTAGAAGAGGACTTAGTATTAAGTCCTCCACTAAAATCATTTAATTGTAATGACCTTCTAGGCACTTCTTTTCACCTTTTCAAAGCTACGCATTCCCCCAAGACCGAGCATACCTAAAAGTACAGTCGTTAGCGTACCCATATCAAAGGTAGGTAAAACTACTTCATTTCCAAAACTATACAAGATAAATGTAAGTAAAGGCTGTATGATATAATGATACGCTAAAGCAGAAGCACAAATCCATCCAGTAAAAGGTCTCCATCCAGCTACAAACATAGACGTATGTCCAGCTTCTACTTTATTAACTTCCATCTGAGCTTTATTTATTTCAGCTATTAATTCAGCTTTTTCTTGTTTATCTAAAGTAAACTTGTCTACGTGACCAGCTACTTTATCTATTATACCTGCAACTATATCTAGTTTAGGCATAAGTTACATCCACATTCACAGTTCATAATATCTCCTTTTAACATTTCCATCTTCTTCTTGCTTGCCTAATTCTTGAATTAGGATTATTTCTTGTTTTAGCACTACTTCTTTTTAGTTGCCCTAAAGACCTAGCACAATAAGACTTTCTTCTTTTAGCTGCTTTACTACCTTTTTTAACTTTACCAGTAACAGCAGTCTTTAATTTACTACCAGGGTTAGCTCTTCTGTAAGCAGCTACACCCTTCTTTGTCATTCCAGCACCTTTTTTTGTAGGTCTGTAATTAGCGTTTTTGCCCTTAGTAGTCTTTCTAATTGCTTTGGCTTTTTTTCTTTTTGCAGCCATTTAGTATATTAACCAATTAAATCCAACTTTAGACTCATAACTTTGTACGTCATACATATTTAGATAACGACCTTCTAAAAATATTCCAAATTTATTAGTTAGTTTCCATCCATAAACTAAACCTAAATCATAGTCCATTCCATTTTCTGCAACATCATAATTAAATGAATAATCAGACATACCTTTAGTTATTGGATATGCAGTTGCCCAGAAATGAAACCAATTCTTAGGTGTGTACTTATAATAATCTGTACCTACACTTAAAGATAATTCATTTTGATACCCTAAGTCTTTAGCATATTCTTCGTTGTACTCTCTTACTATTCTACCATAAATCTGTTTGTAGAATTGGTCATCTGTGTTAGCAACAAGATTACCTTCTGCATCATACCACTTGTAATCAAAGTAACTATAACCATATTGTGTAAACTGCTCTACAAACTCATCTGTATATCCATAGAAGTATGCAAACTCCCAAAATGGTGTAGATTCTGATATGTCTATACCTTGTTCATCCCACCATAAATCAATAGGTCTAAAGTCTAAATATGCTGGATGACTTCTTCCTGCAACACCCATAGACAATGCAAGATTACCAAAGTCCTTTTTAAATCGCATATCTAAAGCTGCAAACTCTACGTCTTCTAAACCCCTTGAATCGTAATTGAGTTTCGCCAAAAAATTTTCACCTAAATACCTTAACATATATTGTTCATTAACAAACTCTTCACCAAACTCTTTATGGTCTGAGTATTCTATTACGTATTCCCAACCAGTAATATTACCAATAGCAACACTTTCATTGATTGGTGCTTCTTTACCAGTGTACCATACTTCAGGTTTATTCTCATAGCCAAATCGTGCTAACTTTCTAATACCAAAAGTCATAATAGAATGGTCATCAAGCTCTTCTTGCAGTTCTTGTAATTGACCACCAGATACTTGATATTGTAATTCTTTTGTTACTGGACTACTAAAGCTGTAAGCACCGTATATTGTACTAAACTTAAAAAAGTCTTGTGCATACGAAAAACTTAACAATAACAATCCTGCTAATATTTGTTTATAAAACATACTTAAATAATACATTATTGAAACCTCCTCAACATTATTTTATCTATTTCATTGTTTATTTCTTTCTTAATCTTATCTTCATCTAAATTAAAAGATAGACCAGCTTCAAATCTTTTTACTTCTTTACCATACTCAAACATAACAATAGTTGGAACTGATTTAATGTTCCATTCATCAGCTAATACTGCTCCATACTGTTTATCATCTATGCTAGCGTTAAACCATTTACAATTTTTTAGTCTACCTAAATCCATAGAAGCCTTTATATTCCAATCTGCATTAACTTGAACTATAACACATTCATCTTGACTTAATAATTGTATTTGTTGTAAATCTTTAAGTTTACCTTGAGAGTGTAATGGCGTAAGCCACAACGACAAACCAAGTAACCAAAAGATACCATAATATAAGTTCATCTCTATACCTCATTTTTGCATCATCATACGTTCAATGTTTTTTACATCTTCACGCATTTCTTTTTGCTGTTCTTTAATTTCTGTTACATCTTTTTCTGTTTCTAAAATAGTATTTCTAATCATTTGGTCTTTTAAATCATACTCTGTTCTACCTATTGGTGGTTCTGGCAATTCTTTTGCTTCTTTAATATCAGCTTGCAAAGTAAACCACATACCCACAACCATAAAAATAGTAACAGCTAACGATATTAACGTTTCTAGACTAAATGTAAATTTACTATCTTTGCTAACTTCTGTTGCCACTTTATTCTCCTATATCATATTAGCTGGCACAATACCTCTTGTACCACCTGTTTTTTCGTTCTTCTTCATACCAAATTTTCTTAACCCTTCTCTGTAGTTTGCTAAACATTGTTGTGCAGATGCCATTCTTATTTGTGCTATAGCAGGGTTATCTTCTCTTGATGCTGCATCCATCAAAGCTTTATGTTTTACATAATCAATCAACAAAGGCTGTAATGTGTTATCTATATCTAGTGTACCTGTAATAGAAGTTAGCTTATTTGGTTCTGCGTAATATGATATTGCTAAACCAGCAATAATTTGGTCGTTGCTTGAGCCTATCTGCACTGCTTTAAGTTTAGATTCACTTGTTTCTGTAGTGTCTCCGTCTCCATCTGTAGTAGCAATAGCTAATCTATCTCCTTCTATCCACCAAACAAAAGTTTTACTAGGGTCTTTGTATGTACTGTCTACGTAAGCCATTATATTTTAGTCCAATTCGTGTTAGCAGATGTTGCTGTTTCATTATAAAACTGTTTAATTTCTTGATTTGTCAGTCTTGGTATTTTTATATATTCACCATCTGAATTTAAAATTACACATCTAAAAACTTTGTTTACTGTTATGTCTTCATCGTCATCTAATGCATACCATAATTGATTATGATATAAATTTGTTTTTGCATTTTCTACTTTTTGCAGAAACTGACCCATATCAATCATAGCTTCATTGATTAAGTTTAATACATAGTTTTCTGATACTCCAGGAACTGCCTGTAGTACTCTACTATATATTTCTTTTGCTGTAAATTCTATTGCAGCCATTATAATGCTCCTTGTAATGTTTGTATTTGTTCTTTATATCTTGCATCTATCATAGCATATTGTTTTTCATACCAGCTATATTTAGCAATATCTTTCTGTAAGTTAGAGTTATATTCCTGAACTTCATCTGTTACTTGTGATGAATATTTTTGTATTTCTGAACGAAACTTAATTAGTACATCATCATTGTTTTGTATAGCTGCTGCCATTGTTTGTGCTGCATTTTGCAATGCTAACGCTTGGTCGGCTGCTTTATTAGCTAAATCAACTTGAGTTGCTTGTTGTGCCTCTTGTCTAGCATCAGCAGCATCTATGTTAGCTTGATTTAATGCTTTTTGTAAATCAGACTGATGTTTCTGTATTTCTGCTTGTACATTTGCCTGGTATCTTACATTCTCTTTGTTAAATTCATTTAATTCATTTTGTATATCTAAACTAAAGTTTTGTAATTCTGTGTCTCTTTTTTTAGCAAAGATAGAAAAGTTTTTTTCATAGTTTGCTCTATATAAAGATATTTCTTTATTTACATTTTGTTCATATAATCTTAATTCAGAAACAAACTTAGAAACCAAGTCATCATTGTTTTGTATTGTTGCTTGCATGGTCTGAGCTGCATTCTGTAGTGCCAAAGCTTGGTCTTGGGCTTTATTAAACTTGTCTACATCTGTAGTTTGAGATGCTTCTTGTTGAGCGTCTCTAGCATCAAGCTCTGCCTGAGTAATAGCTTTTCTTAAATCTGAATTGTGTTTAGCTAGTTCTGCTTCAACATTAGCTCTATACCTTGCATTTTCTTTGTTAAATTCGTTAAGTTCATTTTGTATATCAGCTTGATATTCTCCAAGTTCATTATTTAATCTTCCAAGTTGTATTTTTGCCAATTCTTCATCTTCGTTAGTTTCTAAAAATGTTTCAAACTGACTTATGTCAAAAGTTTGCGTTGGTTTTGTGTAAGAAGGAACGTCTCCAGATATATCTGCTTTAGCAACAGTAGCAACCGTTATAGCTCCTACTGCAGTAGCACTAGCATCTGCATTTGTTGCAGCAGAATAACTTACTGTTCCTAAACTTGGAGCACTAGGAGCAGATGAACTTATACTTAAGTCTGATATACTAAGACTTGATAAACTTACAGAAGGCTTAGTATAGCTAGGAACATCTCCTGATATATCAGATTTTGCCACACTAGCAACTGTTATAGCTCCAACAGAAGTAGCACTTGCATCAGAATTGCTTGCTGCTGAATAACTTACTGTTGAAATACTTGGAGCACTAGGTGCACTTACGCTAACACTTAAAGCACTAATTGCATTCATACCATTCATCAATCTGTTTAGTGCGTTTCTTGCTCCATATAAAACTACTGCTTCTTCTGCTTCATCTGGAAAGTTTGCTATTACACTATCTCCATGTGCTACAGTTATTGAAGAGTTTATAAATACAACTCTGCTATCATTGCTTGCATTACTTCCTGGATATGTATTTAAAACATCATTTTGTATTATATATGCTGGGTCAGTTTCTGAAGCAGCTTCCATATAGTTTGCGTCATTAACAATACCCATCATCATAGACGATAATTTTCTACATGGCATATAAATTTTACTTGCGTGATTATTGTCTTTTCTAACTACTGCTAAAATCTTTTTACCCTCTACATCTATATTGTTTGTAAAGTTTTCATTGCTTGATACTCTCTCTAGCTTATTTAAAGGAAGTATGTTCATTACAGAACGAGCACCAGCTGACAACCAGTCATTTAATGCTGTATCGTCAGTGCTTGCAAATCCTGTTAAATCATCTATTCTTGTTTTAAAATCAGCCACTACTTACCTTGTCCTATATATTTTTTCTTATAATGTTTACTACTCATCTTGTTTCCAAACTTTGTATTATGGCTTTGACCTTGCCTTGTTTTCTTCTTACCGTTGCTATGTCTAGCTTGTGGTCCAAAACTTGGTCTTGCCATTATGCTCTTCTCTTTCCATTTCTTTTTCTAGCAAATGTGCGTACATTTGTAGGCTTTCCCCCTACTCCTTGCTTTTTTGCTCTCTTTCTTCTTACAGCACTTCTTTTCTGTGCAGCAGTCATACTTGCTGCTTTTGAAGCTGGTACACACTTAGGATATTTTCTTTTACTACCTTTGGCAGATTTACGACCACATTTTTTGTGACCTCCACCTTTTTTCTTAGAACCAATGTCTACCCAGTTCTCACTGAACCATTTCCTAAGTCCACCTCTGTAAGCCATTAATATCTACCACCACGTTTTTTATATTCTCTAACAAGCCAAGCATTAGCATACGCTGATGGGTAAACATCAAACTTACGCTTAGCTGCTGCTTTTACTCTAGAATATAGTGCCTTGTTTTTTGGTGTAGGCTTACTACTTCTTTTTTTTCTTTTTACTGACTTTCTTTTTCTTGCCATAAACTTTTTTCTTCATTCTTTTTGCGTACATTTTATGTCCTTATAATTTACTTCCACTTAATAAGTGAGTTTATCTTCTTTTCTCTGTCTTTTGCATTTTTTTTCTGCGTTTCTTTTATATGGTCTCCCATATTTTTAGAACCAAAATTAATTTGGTCTTTTCTAATAGCTGCAGCCATAGGAGTATCCCTCATAACAAACTGTGTGCTCCACCTTGGTGGGTGAGCACGTTTACCACATGAAGGACAATTAAAATGACCTTCTTTGTTAGGCTTTTTACAATGCTGACAGTTAGCCATTAAACTTTAGTAATAATAATATATGCAATTCTAGTTCTATCTAACATAACTGCATTGGTCGCAACAAGCTTTGCATCGTCTATAGTTTCAATATAGTCATTAATTTCTTTTGCTAAAGAACCATCTACAGTGCTAGCTGATACACTTATATCGTTGATAATAACTTTTGTTACAGTATCAAAATTCGCCATTTTATTCTCCTATTATTTTTTATACACTTTTTCTGCTCCTGCTATTCCAAAAGAGCCTAATGTTACCCAAACAAATGAGTTGTAAACATAATCATTTATAATTAAATCTTTTCCCAATAACCCTGTTACAAGGTCTACAAGTCCGAATACAACCATAATAGCAAAGGAAATAAATCCAATGATTGCTTTTTCGTTATAATCGTTTTCGTCTTTAAATATTTTCCACATAATTCTTTTAAGCTTTTGGGAGAGCGTTTAAACGCCCTCCCCAGTAGCCTATACTGTTGTTATGCTATTGTAGTTGCATTAGCTGAGAAATCAGCATCACTTAGGTCTTTAACATAAGCTTGTGCAATCCACTGCGTACCATCAGAGACAATATGAATTCTGTCTCCTGGTGTAGCTGCAGCAGTAAACACAAAGAAGTCGTCACCAGTAGCCATAAAGTTACCAGCTGCTCCGTCTACTTCGTGAACTTGCCCTGCATTATCTCCTTGACCAAAAGCAACATTAACAACTTGGTCCATAGAACCGTCAGTTGCTGCTATTCCTTCTGTTACAACAATATCACAATACCAACCTTTGTTTGCAACGCTTGGTAATGTTAGTGTTGTTTCAGCAGTAGGATTTACTACGAATAGTTTTCCTGAATCTGCTGGAACTAGTGATTTGTCAGCTAAAACAGATTCAACTTCCATTTGTTTGAACTGCAATCCATAACTACCACTATTTTGTTCTAGTACATTTGATTTAGCCATCTTATACTCCTTCCACGTTGATTAAGTAATGAGATTCTGGTAAACATACCTCAAGACCTGCTTCAGTAAGAATCATGTCTTTTCTCAAGTCTTCATCTGCACCTTGTACATTTGTCATAACTTGAGTATCTCTATTAACACCGTTACCAACTAATGGTCTGTAATATAATTTACTCATATCAGCCATCATCATTAATCCAGATGAATGTCCTCTAAACAATGGTTCTTTAACCATGTATACAGAACCGTGGATAGTGTTGATTTCCATTAACTGGTGACCAAACTGTCCTGATAATTCATCCATATTAATTTGATATTGACTTGAAGCTGTTGATAAATCAGAAAAACTATTATTACCCATTTTATTGAAGTAAGAAATTACAGGAAGAGAAGCTAATGCTAATCTTTCGTTACTTCCACCTCTAGCTGGGTCAAATAGTACTTCAAAGTCACCTAATAGTGCATCATAAGTTAATTCAGATGTTGCATATTGTTTAGCGTATGCTTTACCTGATTCATATTCTAAAGCTGCATTTCCAGCTTTAAAAGTACTGTTTTTAATGATGTGTCCTACTAGACCTTCTGAATATTGAATACCATCTACTCTTGCTTTTTGATTAAAAAGCATAGCTCTTTCAATATCAATTTTGTGCTCTCTCATTTTCATAGCTAGCACTCTTTCAAATTCGTTGGAATATCCACGAAGTTGAGTTGCATATGCAGTGTTTGTAACCTCAGCTGCAGTTTTGAAGATTTGAGTATATCCAAATCCGTCATCAATGCTTTCTGAGAATACGTCTGGAGAACCAGAACCTTCTGCGTATGCTGAACCGATGATTTGACATCTGTCTTCATCAGCGATACTATCACTACCTGTTGTACCTGATACAGAAATACATTTTGCTAAGAATGTAGTGTCAGAACCATTATCTACTGGTGCATTTTCTACTCTTAATATTGCATTACCATATCCTGCATCTGAACCTGCAGCTCCAATAGTTCTTACTGCTACAACCATCCCTTTTACAAGAAAGTCTACAGAAGCTCCACTTGTTGTCGCTGTTTCTACGGTTACTGAGTAATTTGTACCTGCTACTACAGTTCCTATAGCTCCTTTAATAAAGAACTCTCTACTGGTATAACTAATCTTTGACCTATCTTCAAGATAACGGAACAAAGAGTCGTCAGTAGGAAGTTTAGCTGTTTTTGATAAGTACACGAAGAATGGTGATTCTTCAGGTGCTAATTCAGCGATTCTATCACTGAAATTAAACAGTCTTCTTTGGTCAGGAGCAACACCAGTACCAGAAGCACCAGTTGCTGTAGTGGAAGCAGTTAAATTACTTGCTTTAAGTTGTCCACTTGTTATTGCCATTTTATTTCCCCTTTACGATTTATTTTTTAATATTGCCACGTATAGAGTTTGGGTTACCTGCTTTCATAATATTGGACCACATATTGTCCTCATCAGATTTCTTAGGAGGTTGTCCACCTTGAACTAATCCAGCTGATTTAGGTTTTTGTTGTGTTCGCTTTACGCTTTCAATATTTTCATTTACTTGAGGTAAACCGTTTTTATTTGTATTCCATACGTTAAACAATGTTTCTAAAGGAAGTTGGTCTTTAGGTTTTGTAACAAAATCTACAAACTCATTTGCATCATTTTCAGACATCTTGTATTCAGTTTGTGCTCTTAATTTAAGAGTGTCCACTTGACGCTGTGCTTCTAAGCGACCCATATAGTCTCGCATTTTTGAGCTTACAGCATCATCAATTTCTTGTTGTCTTAATTGATACGATTTACTGTTTGGATTTGTATACGCATCCCAAGGATTAAACTCCTCTTCATTTATTTGTATTTCTTTGTCCTGTCCTTTACCCCCTGATAAGTGGTCTCTGACAACGCCTACCAGCTCAGGATTATCCTGAAATAGCTTTGCTACTGGTTTTACTTTGTCTAACTCAGCCTGAGCTTTATCATACATAGACTGGAATTTACGTACATCATCTTCTTGTGGTACGTCAGAACTCAAATCCTGTTGAATCTCAGACTCACTTATATCATTATTTTCAGAAGTTTCAGAACCTTCTAAAGTTTCATTTTCATTTATATATTCGTCACTCATTTTATTTTCCCTTTCCGATGTGCTGTTTATTGTTCACCAATATCTTCTGACAGTAATGAATTTATTCCAGCCTGCACCTGTTGTTCTTCTTGACGTTTGGTTCTTTCCGTATTTACTTTCTGTTGAGCCTTTGCCCCAGTAACCACTTTATTAAGGTCAGTTTTAAACTTCTGTACCTCAACACGTTTTCTGTCAGACATAGACTCTCTTTGGGCAGTTTGTAAATCTCCAGATAGAATCTTTATTTGGTCTTGTAATTGACTAATAATACCTTGCATTTTTTGTACTTCTCCAGTACGTTGCAGAACTCCTTCTTTATCAAAGATTTCTGTTTTCTTTAATGCTTCAGTTCTATCAATCAATCCTAGTTGATATGCCTCTAGATACATTTGATATTCAGCGTGTTTATTATTAGGCATTGTTGAGCCTGAAACAACACGAACATCAAATTGTCCTGCAGTAATATCATTTTCTATTTTGACCAATTCTTTTGTTTTATCATCATACAATCTATTATTAATAGCAAACTGTGTAATATCATTGTTTGGTTGTACGATTCTAAATTTCTTTTCAAATGTGTAGTGTTCTTTAGACATTTGATATAAAACCTTCCCAAGCTGTTGCAATGCCATTTCAATGTCACGCAACTTTGAAGCACCACGACCTTCTCCCATTTGTGCTAGTAGCATTGTGCCACGAACACTTTGAGGTGCACCCTCTTTGAACCCCTGCAATAGTTCAGGAACTCCGAAGTTTAAGTCAATATAACGCTCTACTTGATTAATAAGAGCATAAAACTGACTTGTTAAAGGTTGTGGAGAAGGAAAATGTGGTTCTCCATAACTTGGGTCATATTCAATTACAGCATTAGGATTAGCCCAATCTTTCTCAAGTTGTGAAATGCTTTCAACACTTCCTTGTGGTACTAATAGTTTTAGACCAGCAGAAGTTTGAGCATGAGATAATGCAAGAGAAAATAACTTATTAAGCAATCTCTGCATATCTTTTACTTTATTCACATCTGATTTAGGGTATGGTGTATTAGTCCATATATTTGGTATAGGAACGATAGGGTAAGTATCAGTGTCCAATATAGTTTCATACAAAAGGACTTGCCCTAATGATGCTGTAACTTTAATTCTTGTTTGTGGTATTTCTACAAAAGCATAAGTATTGTTGTTAAACTGAGCTTCATTTTCAGCCATAAATATTTGAAATGCTTCTGCACTCATAATCGTTTCAGTATTGTTTTGTTGGTCAGCTACTCTGTAATAAGGAACTCTTACTTTACTAAAACGTTCAATAATACGATAACGTTGTGCTATTGTACTTTCATAATCTTTGTCTTCTACTTCAGCAGGTGTAAATATATTTTGTGAGTTTTTTTGCTGTGAGTCAGGGTAATCATCATAATAGTCAGACATATTGTGTGTTTCAATATTAGGTAGAAACTCTTCTACATCTGGATATAAATCTAATAATTGTTCTTTAGTTAAGATAGTAGACATTAAAATGTTTGCAGCATCTTTAAAATACCTGTCTCTAGAAGCAGGGTCTACGTACACTCTGAATGGATTTACGTGAGTAAACATTACTTCTCCTCTACCATAATCTGCTTCTGGTTCTGTGTATGCATAAAAGTAACCAATACCAGCAGTAGCATAATCGTGTACAGCTTGTTTAAAGTGATGCTGCCCATCTGATATATCATAGATATATTCTAATAATGTTCTCCAAACGTTAGCTAACTTAGTATCTGAATCTTCTCTAGCTGTTACACCAAACTTTACAGGTCTTGATGTCATTAAAGATTTCAGTTTATCTATAGCAGCATATATTCTATCAATAGTAAAGTCTGCTTGACCTACAGATTGTAATACCTCTGACTCTTCTGCTGTATAATGATTCCCTAGTGTAAAATCTATTGCATCTCTAGCTTCAACATCCCAGTCTCTTCTAGCTTCTGCATAACGTTGAAAAATTTCTCTATTTTCTCTTGCTTTATCGTCTTCTTTAATTCTTGACATTATTTAACCTTCGTTTGTTGTCTACGTTTTCTATCTTGTTTAATAGCTTTTTGCTCTTTCATTAAACCTCTTGTAGGTAAATAATCTACTTTTCCTGCATCTCTTTGAGCGTTATATTCTGCTCTTCTTAAATTTTCTGCCTCAACAGTGAATCTCTTCATAAAGTTTTTTGTCTTATCTTTGGTTTTTTTACCAAAGTTAAATAACCTTCTTTGTAAACCTGCTGTATCTATTTTCATGCTTTCTCCATATACGGTTGTAAAAATTCTTTATAAAATTCTTTATTTCTACCCAGTCTTCTTCTTTTGCCTTCTGGGTCTATAAATACTCTTTCATACTGCTTAAACCCAGGTCTTCCTGGGTCATTTTCTAACGCACCTTCTACATTGTTATGCATTAAAAATTTTGCAGTTGTTGGAAACTTTTTCAAACTTCCTAAGTTAAAGCAATAATCAGATAGGGCATACTTCATCCTATCCTCTACATCAGTCCATTTTCTATTATTAGAAATACAATGATTTTTTGCTTTTACAAAAGAAATTTGTGCTTCATGCAACAAGAGGTCTTCTACTTCTCTTTCACTCAATCCTGTTTTCTCATAAGTCTTTTGTTCTTCAAGTCTTTTTAGTTTGTATCCGTAACCTATTGTTTTTAATCCACCTTCAGGTGAATCATATGGATAAAACTTTTCCCCTACTTTATTTGCGTACCCTTCTACCCTTTTTAAGTAGTCAATGTATTCTTCTAATGTATAATCAGATACCATAACCCTGTTTAATTTAAAACAAGCTAAAGGGCGAAATCTCATATTTTTAATCCTGTCATCCAATTTATTTTTGTACGTGCTTGTGTAGGAAAATCATCAGGTCTTTCATACTCATCATTCTTTATAGTTCTACTTCTAGGAGGCTTTGCAAAAAAGTCAGCATAATACAGTCCATCAAGCAAGTCATCATGCTTACCTTTAGGAAACTCAAAGATTTCATCTATTAGTTCTGAATGTTCTTTTTTAATATATAATTTCTTAGTATTGATAATACTACCTAAAGACATTTCTAACCTATCTTCTTTTTTAATACCGTGTGGAGGTCTTACTCCTTTGTTAATACCAGGCAATAGTCTTTTTTCTTTTCGTGCCATACGCTCTACCATATCACGCACCATTTCTTGTGCTCCTACTGTTTCTACAGCACATCTACGTATTGGTGAGTATTTCTTAGCCATCTTTAATATTTCGTCTGGCATATCAAACGCTGGTATCTTATCGTGGTAATAATCTATTACATATCTGTTTTTGTCTGCATCCATACCCATAACTACAATAACTTGATAGTCTGAAGTACTAGATGCTGTATGTGCTAAATCAACACCCATATAAGTGTAAATAGGTATCATTTCTTTGTCATCTCTTAAATATGTAAACTGTCCATCTGTGTGAAACTCATAGTTATGATAATTTATATTATCCATTTTAAAAGAAGCTGAAGCAGCATCTCTAGCATCGTTTAGATACTCTTGAGCAAACTTATCTACTTTACCTGCTTCTATGTATTCTTTTCTTTTTTGATTTAACTTAGATAATGGAAACTGTTCTTCCCATGCTGGTTTACCATCTTCTATAGCACGAATAAATGTTACATCCCATGGATATTTCTTTTTAACTTTTTCTGCATCTTGCCAACCATCTACAATGTTTTGTAAGAATGCATCATAGTGTACAATCGTACCAGATAACCATATCCATCCCTCTTTACCAGGACTTTCTTCTAAAGATGGGTATACCGTAGATACAATCCATTGTTTAATCTCATCTCTACGTATAGCAGTCTTTGTGTTTAGCTCTGACTCAAAGTCATCCAGTATAATACCTGTATAACGTGTATCTACCTCAGCACGACCTCTAAGACGCTGTGAAGTACCTTTTGCTATAATACGATGCCCTTTTGTTGTAATTAAGTCTTTTTCTGTCCATCTCTTACCTACGTCACCTCCACAAAGATTACCAAAGTAATATCTAATAGCTTGATTTGTTTCTAAGTGTGAACGTATATACTTAACGTGGTCAATAGACTGACCTTGTTCTTCAGCTACCCAAGCCATAAACATAGACTGGTTTTCTGGTGTAAAGCATAACTTATGCATGATTGCTGCTTTCATTAATACTGATTTTCCAAAACCTCTTGGAAGCACATTACAAATACGTGCTCCAGGTTTTGTACTAATTAATTTTTTACCAAGGTCGTAGTGAAAAGGAGGTGATGCTGATTTATGTAAAAAATCATTTGGTAAAAATAACTTACCAAACAGTATCAAATCTTTAGAAGCTTTATGTAACAGCTTCTCCTTATCAGATAAACTAAGCTTTTCCATTATTTTCTATAAATTCCCTGCTAAATCCTATTAAGTCCATATCTTCGTCATACATACAAAGACAAGCACAATCAACAGTAATGTACTTATCCATAGGTATATCCATAATAGTATTTAACAAAAAGTCACTATACGTTATCGGCGACTTCTTTATCTTCACTTTCCTCTCGCACATCTGGCAGTTGAGGAATTTCTCGTTCTTGGCTTGCGATTTTTTTGACATCTTTACCTTCCAATGCTGCTAGCTGTTCAGGGCTAAAACCCTTAAACAATGCGATAGATTCTGTTTTTTGTTCTTTCTTACCTAGTAACCCAGATATTTCCATCAACATCTTTAGCGACGAAATCTTATCGCTATCTCTTGCTTCAATATTATCTACAATCTCTTTTGTCTTTAATAGTAGATACTCTGGTGTTATCTCTGTTTTTTCTAATATTTTTTGTATTTCTTTGTCAATCAAGGTTTTTATCCTTTCTGTTTTTAATAACATACTACTTTGTTCTTTAATATATTGCTCAGACTTAGATTGAGGATAAGCTCGTTTAAACGCTTCTATTATCCCATCACCCTTTGCAACATACTTTGCAAACAAAAATTCTTTCTTTGTAGGCTTCTCACGTTCTTTAAATACAGTATTAGAGTTTTTACCACTAAACTTGTATATACTTTGTCGTAGTTCGCCTTCCATTTTTATGGTAGGAGCACAGTTAAACATCCCAATCGCTGTGCGTACATATCGTTGATTGTTGATAACCCCACGTTCTAACACCTCACAAACCTGCCCATCGTCTGTTAAGGTCCATGAACCAACTGGAGCATTACGCCAATCTTCTAGTACGTCTTGTAATGGCATAGCCTGCCTGAGCTCGTTGATATTGTCATATACAATGTGCTCCTGACCTTTTATAGTTCTTTTCTTCATTTACGGTGTACGATGTATTCTGGGTCTTTATCACTTAAACGCACTTCTACCCATCCTTTTGTTTGTGGTTCAAACATAGCATAGCGTGCATATTCAGCATATCCTATAAAAGAACCTCCACGCACAAACCATTGTCTTCTTATTTCTTCGCTATCTTGCATAATTTCAAAAGAATCTACTGGTTTTGCGTATAATTGGTGGTTGTGCCCCAAATAATACATATCAGCGTCTGGAAATATGTTTCTAAGTCTAGTTAGCTCCATATCTCCGTTCTTAGCACCACTTTTTCCATGTCCACTTGCAAATGTGAAGCGATTATGCTTGTAATTAATCACTGCATACCCTGGAAATGGGTAATATGGTACTTCAAGGTCGTCACATAGCACACGAATTATATCAATTCCTGCTAATCTAACAGAACGTAGCGTATCATGATTACCTCCACGTAGAAATACACACTTATTCATGATAGGTCGTATCATTTGTACAAATTGAGCGTACTGTTCGTTGTTATCAAACAACTGGTCGCCCTCTGGTATATGATAATTAGGTGGTATAAACTCTAACATATCACCATTTCCGAACCAAAGTGCATTTGGGTCTTCATCTATCATCTGTACTGCTTTTAAAAACAGACTTCTATCAAAGACTTTGCTACCTACGTGTATGTCAGTAAGACAATGTAGGTTTACTTTAGCTTTTTTTGTATTGTGTTCTAATATTTTACCTGGATTAATCATTCTGTTCTCCGTTTTCTGAGTCATATTGTTTACTGTACATAGTGTAACTCAGTAATATTACACTATAATTTATCAAATCAAGCATTGTGTCTTCTACCTTTTCTTCATTTACAGCTCTTTCACCATTTCTCTTCAAGAGATTAGAGATTCTAGCTATTTTATCAGAGATACGAACAAGAATACCAGTTTGTGCATCACATATTTTTAATGCTTCAACCATTTCAAAGTTAGAAAACGGTTCTTTTACTTGTGCATAGTCTATATTCTTATCATCACATAGTGCTTTTGCTTTTTTTATTATTGCATCATAATTAGGAATCATATTTTCCTCCTGCTTTTTTCCATAAATATTCACCAAAACCCAGTTGGTACAAACTATTAGATAATACTTGTACTTGTGTTTCAGTCATGTCTAAACTAGTTCCGTGTGTAATACCATGTAATACTTCATGTATTAATACTTCTAGTAGTTTACTATCTTTCATTTCGTGTTCTAGTACTATTTCACAGTTACGCATAGAAATAGCACCTAGTATTTCTGATTCATCTGAACCTAGGTCTACTTTAGCACCAGATATAAAACGAATGGTATACTCGTGACCGTTTATAGGTAGCTTCATTGTTTTATTTTTTATCTTTTTTAGTTTTTTCAACTTTAGCTCCCTTTATTTCGTCTTGTAAAAATTTATTAAATTTATCTGTATCTTTTTTCATTTTAATATATTTATTAATGACTGATTCTATTAACATTGTTTTCTCATGTAGTTTAAATATATCCTGTCTAATGAGAGCTATATGATATAGAATATCTTTTTTAGTTGGTTTTTTTGGTTTTTTTATTGGCATTCTTTTTATCCTTTCTAAAGATTTTATCCCAGCGTTCTTCGTATTGTTTTCTAGATATAGATGTAGGTCTTGGTTTATCACCCTTACCTGCTCCATTTGGTCCTTTGAACATATTAAAGCTTAAACCTTTAGATTGGAAAAAGTCAAGAAAAAAATTATAATATTTTTTACACCCTTGCTTACTTTGTACTTGACATCTGCCGTTTTTTTTATTAACTTTAGTTAGGATAACTGTACAAACCTACTAGCTAGTATAGTTATATAGTTAGCCGTTTCTGTAACTTAAGCAATATCAACACTTCTAGACACAATACAAACTAAAAAAATAGCCCAAGTTTGTGTGAAGTTCTTTTTTTTACATAGCCCCCCTGGTCTTTTTCTAGTTAGGATTTGTAGAAGTTCGTTGAGATTCGGTTGCTATCTCTACATATTGCTAGACTTAACAATATATTTAAAAGTCAAGCTTTTTTTTATTTTCTTATGCTATTACAATTATTTATGACCATAGCCAAACCCCTCTTCTCCGTCTATAACTTGACAACCCCTAGATTATTATTATATTACAGCCCGTTTTCATACGCCTGAAATTATATATACATCTTATTTCTAGACCCAAACCAGACCCAGTTCTATATATATATGACAGCGTTTAAACAGCCCCAGAGATACATTTTACCAGAGACCAAATAAAAAAACCTTTTGACTTGTCATAGAAATTGTTAACTTGTTTTATGATATTAAAAACACAGAAAAATAAGGAGGATTTACAATGGATATCATAAACGGATTAAGATTAGAAAAAGAGAACACAACACAAAAAGGGAACGATATGAAAACAAACAGGCTGGCGAGCCAAAACGCAAAAAACCAAATAAAACAAGCGTTATTGACGCTAGGTTTTAAAGAGATTGAAGGTCATTATTTCACGAGTAATGAAGGCGAAAATAGATTCTGTACTGGAGAATATGACCAAAAAGAGATAGACACATTCTTAAAAGTTCTATCAAGAGTTGGCAAATTTCAAGACGGAGTTCAAGTAGTCCAGAAAGATGTAAGCCCAGAGGGAGAAGAGCCAATGTTAACTTGGTTTATATCTTCACCAGATTGTGATGAAGACCAATGGCTCTCCGATATTCGCTTTGTTAATATAGAGTTTGACGGCGATAAATTCCGTTCACTCTGGATTAATTATACGACCATTGAAAATGGCATAGAATACGGACCATTAGACTGGGAATTATACTAAGCCAAAGCGAAATGTTGAGGGGGTTTAAACGCCCCCTTGACAGCTTGAAAATTTATCACTATATTCTAGTGATTTACACACACAAAACAAGGAGAAAACAAAATGAAAAATACAGAAGTAAAAGTTAGTGAATGGCTACAAGACGCTCTTCCAGAGCTACAAAAAAGAGTGTTCGGACCAGCTAAATTAGAGATACCGAAAAGACTGCGTTTAAATGTTGGGATGATGCCAGGAAAATCTGGGTCAAAAAACAAGACGCTAGGCGTCTGTTATAAAGCCAGAGTTAATAACGGCGTGAGCTTAATTACTCTAAATATTGCGTCACCAGATGCGATGGAGACAAGCGAGAGAATTTTAGACATTCTCTGCCACGAGATTATACACGCTATTGACGACTGCGAAAATGGACACGGACCAGTGTTTAAGAAGATGGCTGAGGCTATCGGCTTAGCTGGTCCTATGAGGTCTACAACAGCAACGCCAGAGCTTACGAAAACTCTCTCAAAAGTCGTGAAATCTATCGGAGCTTTCCCAGAGAAACCGATTAAATTTGCTGGACTGAAGAGAGATAAGAACAGAATGCTTAAGCTAATCTGTGAGGGTACAGAAGATGTTGCTTGTACTCACATTATCAGAGCATCAGCTCAACAGATTGAGAACATAGAGTTTAACAGCTGTCTATGTTGTGGTGAGGGTGAATACCAGGTAGAGCTAAGCAAGGCTGAAGGTAGTTTTAGGATGTTAATTGAACGCTTTCAATGGGCACAAATGCAAGCTAGATTAGAACAAGGGGGAGACGCCTAACTGATGAGCTGATAACAGCGAAACTGGGGGCGTCGTTTAAACGGCGTCTCTAGTCTTAGGCTTAAATTAACAAACATACTGAGGAGGTATTATGAAATATACAGGCTTAAATTTAGAACAGATTAAGGGCTTAGAGGCTCAAGCAGAGCAAGGCAGACAAGCCAGAGAGAACAGAGACGCAAAGAAGATTAGACAGCGTTTAAACAGAGCGAAAGCTAGAAGACAGGAGGCGTAATTATGAGACAAATAACACTAAAAACAGCAGATGCTTTTTATAACAGAAAAGCAATGAAAATGAACAATACAGAAGTTAAAGGCAGATATATTAGCACAAATGGTAAAGGCGAAGAGATAAAAGACCCTAACGGATTTGTCGAGATGTACCTATATTTGCACGGCAATTTGATAGCAAATTTCAACCAAATTCAGAAGGGGCTATACTTTACCTTAGCTGGCTGGAACACACCGACAACGAGAGAGCGTTTAAACGGCTTGTTTGAAACTTACGGCTTGACTTGTAGAGTAAGACAGATTAAAGGTAAAGCTTACATCTCTACACCAACAGAGCTTGTGGAGATTGACCCATCAAAAACTTATGTAATTGGTGGAGGCAAAAACACCAGCCAGAGCATCGTAAAAGATTTTCAAAATATGAAGTCTGTTTACACAGCTTGTGGCTGGGTTATGCCAGAAGATGTTGCTGGTTTTACATTTTAATAAAAAACCAACTAAAAAAAGAGGGCTAGAAATAGCCCTTTTTTTTTGTCTAAATTTTCTTAATAGCGTTTAAACGACCTTAAATAGTTTTCCACAAATTGTTAATAAAATGTGGATAACTTAACAGCGTTTAAACAGCGTCTTTTTTATAGCTCTAAATTCTGGAATATTTAAACGAGGTTTCAGAGGGCAGATAAAAACAAGCATACCATAAGACCTTTTTTTTATTTTAATGCGTTCTAGGGCTATTCTCTGGCGTTTATAGAGGAGTAAAAACAGCCAGGAATAAAAAGTTCTTGACATCTGGGCTTTTTTATACTATGAAAACTTTTTTAAAATATTTTTATTTTTTTTGCTTGACATTGGTTTTAGGATTTGCAAATTTTATACATATTGCAAAAAACACAAAGGAGGCGATATGAAAGAAAGATGGATAAAAGAAACAAAAGCAGATGGTACAACTTACTACTGGACTATTAGAAAAAATGATACAAAAAATGGATGGGGCTGTGGTTATGTAGCTTTACCTCCAGGACACCCTTGGGCTAATGAACATTTATTTGCTTATAGCCCAGACTTAGCAAACTACGATGCTATGACTGGTGAAGAAAACAAAGTAAAACAAATACCTTTTTATGACAGAGAGCTAACAGCTGGATTTCACTTGGTAAAAGAACCAGACAGCTGGCAGTGGGCTCACGACAAAAAGCGAGGATTTAATAAGGATATGGAAGGATATTATGTTATTGGATTTTACGCTAATGGAGGAGAGTTTGATAGTATGAGCGATGTTATAGGTAGCACAATAAAACTGATGGATGAGGCTGACTTGTTTTTCAGAGACTACAATACTATTAATAATTCTAGAAAAAAACTAGAAAATGGTAGTTATGACAGCTATTTATTTGACAGGGATTTAGCCAAAAAAATCAATGAGATAGTAGAAGATAAATTTGGTGAAGGCACTAAGCTGTTGTAGACAGCGTTTAAACGAAAGGAGGATAATATGGAGAAACCAAATTATAAATCAATAGTAATGGGAATTAAAAAAAGTTGCGAGACTACGCTAAGATGCAACAAAAGAATAATGGAAGAACAATTCAAAGGTTATGATGGCAGATATTATGATGAAGAGAGAGAAGAATATACTATCTTTGAAACTGAAAACACACAAGCAGAGATTATGTTAGATTCAATAAACAAACAACTGAAACAAATGAAAGAGGGCGTTTAAACGAGGTCAAAGAAAAGTCTTGACACTTGTTTTAGAATTTAATAGTATTAGCTAACACACGAACTGAGGAGGTATTATGAAAAAAGTTAATTTTGAATGGGGTGTATTTATTGAATGGTATGATAACAACGGACAGCAGTATGAAGTTATGTTATCTGAAAAAACAGCAAAGATAGTACACGATGAAATAAGCACTCTTTTAAAAACGCCTAAAAAAAGCAAAGCAAAACTATTGCAAGGCGATTTAAATATTAAATGGTAAACACACAAGCTAGGAGGTATTATGAATAAAACAATTAACAACTTAAAACTGAGCCACTGGAACACTAGACACCAGTTAAAAAGATTTAAAAATCTTGGAGCAAAACTAGGAATAGATTGGAACAAATTGCAAGACGATGAGCTCCGTTTAAACGACACCATAGTAAAAGAGGGTATCGTATTTATCATTGCTCAAGAGGATGTAGAGTGGAGACAGCTAAGAGGTCGTAGTCATAGTTGGTATGAAACTATTCATATTAAAAAAGATGAAGTGGTATTGGTCCTGAAAGATGGAAAGCCAATGTGGTACAGAGAAGAGTGGATTAAACACAGAGGAGCACACGGAGGAAGAGACTACACAGCTACTATATGTGGTAGAAGTTCTTACTCTTACAGCACATATACTTTTGGAAGTAATATCAAAGGATTGCAAAGTATTTCTGGTATTAGAAGAGCAGTCAATGAAGACGGATTAGTAGTTAAATACTTACATCTATCTTTGAAAGAAGATATGCCGTATATGACAGCTCAAGACAAAGCAAGTGAGAGAAGACAACACTTAGAAAATAATCTGAAGTGGAAAGACGATAAACAGATAAAAGAAGAGTTCTGGGCAAAATTATCAGCAATGTACAAGAGCCGTTTAAACGACCCAGTGTCTATCAAGAGTAAATTTAGAAAAGCTAGAAAGACTTGTATCTTTGTAATTAACAATGGTCCGTATGATGAGCAGTCAAGGTTTGCTGGTATGCTAAGAAACTTAATCAAAAGCTATCAAGCTTATGAGAAAGAGCGTAAAGACGGCAGAGGTCATAGATACGACGCATCTTACTACATTAATCAAAGAGCAAAAGAGTTTCAAACATCTTACTTAGACATTGTTCAAGATAGAGAACATTGGAACTGGTCAAGAAGTGGATATATTAGTGCTTAACAAAGGAGGCAATATGAATAATAAAAAAACAAGTATGAGCAAAAGCTCAATGGAATTTAGGAACGATTTAAGTAAAACTTTAACAATGGCAAACAGGGTATGTATGAATATATTTATTTACTCTCAAATAGTATGCGTAATTTTAGTGTTGTTATTAAGCCATCACGACTACACATACTTAACAAATGCTGGACATATTTTACTAGAAAGCATCTTGTTATTTTTTACTTGGATAAGTGTAATAACAATACTAGGAAACTTGATGATTAGAGTCTGGAGAAAAATCTTCAAACTACAAAGCAATCAATGTTCCATATGGTTGTAGACATCGTTTAAACGAGGTCAAACAAATAGCTTGACATTGGTTGTAGGATTGGCTAATGTCAAGCAACTCACTAACACACACGGAGGGTATATGGAAGACATAATAAATAATTACTACAAACAGGGTGGCATAGCTGTGATGGTTCAAGACCTAGCTAAGAACAAGATAGAGCCATCAAAGTTTTGGCAGTATTTCAGAGAAGAATATACAGCTATTGATAATGTTCACACGATGATGACGAACACAGATTTACAGGCTATACTGACTTACTACTACGATGAGATAGGATTTACTATGGATACAAAAGAGTATGAGATATACGAAGATATACTAATGGAACACGATGAGATACTCTTATACAGAGGTACTCTTGGAGACTATGAACACGGCTTTAGCTGGACACTGGATAAGAACAGAGCCTATTGGTTTGCAACTAGGTTCGCCAAGGTCAAGAAAGATAAACAGCCAATAGTTTACACAGGTCGTTTAAACGCTCTTGACTTTCTGGTTTATTGGGAACAGGAACAAGAAGTATTTGTACCACCAACATTTTTACACAACATAACAAAGGAGGAAGTATGAGCAAGACACGCAAAATAAAAGAAACTAGATTATGGACTTGTGAATATGAGATTGAGATAAGGGGATTTTTATCTGATGAAGATATAAATGAGGCTATAATGATGGCTTGGCAAACTACTGAAGTTAAACGCTGGTTTGTTTTTAAAACTGAAGATAACAGAGAAGGTAGAGTTAGAAAACTATCTAGAGAAATCTATGATGACCATAAACACATAGAGCGTTTAAAGGAGACAGAAAAAGAGTTTGATGAAAGAATGAACAGATTAAGAAAAAATGCTTGACAAGTTGCTAACATACTAGCTAAACTAACAAAGAGCTAGCAAGCTAGCACAACACTAACAAAGGAGGAATTATGAAAAATAAAAAAGATATTAAAGGCGTACCATTTGAAATAACATTAAATGTTTATTATTACATAGATGATAAAGATAATTACTTACTATCTGATGAAGATATGCAAAAAGAGTTTGACGAAAAATTGACATCTTTACGAGCTTTGTTTGCAGATAAAAATATGAAACATACAGGAGTGTGGAAATGAGCGATAAAATAAAATTTTATAGCCGTACTGGATACGGAGAGTGGAACGAAAAAATTGTAGGTAAAGCTAAACAATTTTGTGTTCTTTGTGGAGATGCTTTAGATGTTCTTTATAAAAATGGAATAGCAGTTTGGACTGGAGGACATAACGCAGAGCCATTGTCTAAAGGTAGTTGCTGTAATTTTTGCAATGATACCAAAGTCATCCCAGCAAGATTGCGTAGTGCTAAAGAAGGAGGCTTATCTTTTCAAGAAGAACAAATGTTTCTTAATGAACATAATAATATTATAAATATGAAAAACAATTTAATAGATATGTTAGGTCGTTTAAACGATTCCATAGAAGAGGAGGTAGATGATGACGAATAAAGAGATTTTAAATACAATTAGAGATTTTTTAGATGACGAGCTTGTATCAGAGACTGAGATAGATTTAATCACTGATGGTACAGCAGACATCATCAGAGGTCGTAAAGAGTTAGCAATAACCTTGATAGATAGAATTAACACTATGACGAAGACAGCGTTTAAACGAGATAAGAAAGCTTGTAGCTATTGTTCGTATATACAAACTTGGGATGAAATGAAAGGACTAAACTAATGAAAGAGGATAATTCAAAAAGAGCTTTAAAAATACACAAATTAATAAAAAAGTTAATTATAAAACTAGATGAACTTGGGTATGAGTTTATGCTTTTTCCAGGTGGAACATCAATAAGGGGTAAAAGAAAATGAAAGAAAAAAATATAGAACTACAAAACAAAAACTATAATGATGCTGTTGAAAGCAAAGTTAAAAAGCTACAAGACTATTTAGATAGCAATGCAATACCTATTGTAAAGCAAGAGCTGTTTTATGTTATTGAAAAAAGTGATTCAGGAATGCAAAAAGTATCTATTGATATACCATTTACTATAAAAGCATTTACTGAACAGCTGTTAGAAATTCAAAAAATCTATAACGCAAAGGACGTTTAAACGGCTTTAAAATAATAGTAGACTTTAACTAACAAACTAATGTATATTATTAATGAGAGACTATAACTATAACAATATGAGGATATAACGATGCTAGATATTGAGACATATAAGAAGATTAATGAAGGTGTACTTGCAAGTTTTGTGTTCTTTATACCAAAAAAGCAAAACTCATTTACCTATCACTACGTAGCTAAAAACAAAAAAGATGCGATAGTAAGACTAATGCAAGACTATGACATAGAGTTTGATATGAGTAAAGGTCATAGACTAATTAATCTAAATAATAATTTATAATTCATTTGACACCTAATTGTATAGGTGTTAAACTAAAGTGTTGTCAATCTGACAACTTCAATGATGTTTTTTCATTGAACTCCTTAGTGTGTGTGGAAAGAGGCAAGATTTATTTCTTGCCTCTTTTATTTTATAGTATTAAATTATTTGTCTGGAGTAGATTTGTAAATTAAAATTTAATAGCACTTAAAGGAGTGTTGCAGGTTTTAATCCTGTTCACCTTTGTTAATTAAATTTTGCAAATACATTGGTTTGGCGACCTACTCCAGAAAATTTTAAAAAGGAGTTTTTATGGGAGCAGTAGGATTTATTTGTCCAGACAGAGAAGAGATAACGTTTAAACGATGTCTAAAAGAATGTCGTATGTCAGAGCGTTGTATGAGTGTAGCTACATTAAAGATGATGTCAGACCAGAGACCAAACGACAGACCTCCAAGCACAACAGAACTATTATCTGGAACTTGTGAGGCTTATCTAAAAAGAACTGAAGAATATTATGTAGACCCACAAGATATGGCATTTGCTGTTATGGGAACTATTCATCACTTGCATCTAGAAAGCCAAGAGCTTGATGATAATGCAATACAAGAAGAAAAATTAGAAGGATTAGATATTACAGGTATCTTAGACTTTTATGATAAAGATACGGAAACGCTTATTGATTATAAAAACACAGGTAGTTTTAAAGCATCAAAGGTTTTAGGAATGACTCACGTTATGATGCCAGACCCATCAGGAGCAAGATATAAGAAGTCTGGAGCTTGGGGTAAGAAGGGAGCGTTTAAACAGGTTAAAGTATTTCATAGAGATGAGAATAAAGCAGACTTTGGAGATTGGTTGTATCAGGTAAATATGTATAGATATTTATTAGAGAAAAAAGGACACAAAGTTAAAGCAATGAAACTACAAATGAATGTCAGAGATGCTGGTACACATTCAGCTATCGCCAGAGGGGTAGATAAAAATATTTATTTTGTTAACATACCAATGGTTGACAATAAAGAAATTGTTTCGTATTTTACGAACAAGAGAGATGTACTTTTAGAGCATCTAAATACTAACACAATACCGAGGAGGTGTAATGATGAAGAAACCTGGAACGGAAAAAAATGTGAAAAATATTGTGAGGTCAGAGGACTTTGCCCTTATGTTAATGGATTGGGCGAATAGTAATAATTACGGAGACTTTACAATGAGACCAGATATAGCTGGAATACCAATGGTACACGAGGGTAATTCAGATAGCTGGGTAAGTGTAGATAAATTTATACAACTATATGAGGAGGACTACGATGCCAACTAAAAAACTATCAGTGTTTGAAACACTTAATAAAATAAATGTAAATGAGTTTAAAGAAAAGAAAGGTAGTTATGATTATCTATCTTGGAGTGATGCAGTTCAATATGTTCTATCTGTATACCCAGATGCTACTTGGGAAACTCATGAATTTGATATACCTATGAATAAAGAAAAAGATTGTGGATGGTATGCTAAATTTCCTTATATGACAACACATAGTGGATGTTTTGTAAAAGTATCTGTTACTATTGAAGGCATTACAAGAACAGAAGTTCACGCTGTAATGGATAACTATAATAAAGCTATATTAGAACCAACAGCAACACAGATTAACAACTCTATTAAAAGATGTTTGGTAAAATGTTTTGCATTGTTTGGTCTTGGTCTTTATATTTATAGGGGAGAAGATTTACCAGAAGATGATAAACCTCAAGAAATATCAAAAGAACAATACGATTACTTGATGACATTATTAAAAGGTAGAGATAAAGCTTTCGTTGAAAGCATAGAGGTAGCAATAAGAAACAAAAAACTAAATACAAATAATTTTGATGGCTATGTAGAACAGCTACAAAAGAAGAAACCTAAGAAGGAGGTAAAGAATGGATAATACTGATTTAGATAATATACTTGGACAAGATGCTTGGTACGAACCAAAATCACAGGGTGGTGGAAGTTCTGTTAAGGCTGGTAAATATGAGAAGGTTTTGGTTAAAGACCTAAACGTAAAGAAAGACATAGTAGTTAGTGGTAAGTTTTTAGCTGACATCTATGAACCAGTGTTTGATATTGATGGTAAGGATGTTAAACACAAAGGGTTTTTTAGATTTAAGAAACCTGACCCAGCAAAGTACCCACAGCTACAAAGTGATATGGGAAGTAATGCTGGTTATCATGCTCTTTGCGATATGATGGATATGGTTCAAAAAAAGGATGATAAACTAATATTACCAGAGCTTGACTTGGAGTCGTTTAAACGATTTCTATTTAATGTTGAAGTAGTAATTGAAGAGTGGGTAGGAAGAGAAGGAAACGATATGCAAACACCTAGAGTTAAGATGGTGTTAAAAGCAGAAACAAGAGGCAAGGAAGCAGTCATGGAGGATGATGATTTGCCATTTTAATTAATAACTTAGCGTGGGGGTCTTATACCTCTTAGCTCATCTACTACATCTCATACTAGATTCCCACGCATCACTAACTAGGAGTTAATGTGATTGATTTTATAGTAGTATTTACAACGTTATATTTTTTTTACAAAGGATATTTATGTCTACTAGATTATATTAAAAAAGAAGAGGATAAACATAATAAAATGTTAAGACGTTCAGAAGATGAACATGACGCAACTGATTGGAGGATTTGATGGGTTTAAATAAAAGAGAAATGGCTTGGCAACAACGAAAAGAAAAAAACGTGCCAAAGCATTTACAAAAAAGAAAAAGTCTTGTAGTACAAAATGCAAAATGGAGACAAGAAACATCAGAAGAATTTAGAACAAAGTATGGAGCTTGGTGGGTTTTTGCTGGTATGGACTTAAGACATAACAGAAAAAATAAAAACTGGGTAATGCAATATTGGAAAGGAAGGTTTAACGATGCCAGCGAAGAATAAATTAAGAGGAACATATTACGAAAGAAGATGTGTTGAAAAAGCACAAGGATTTGATTTAAAAGCAGAAAGAACTTGGGGCAGTGATGGTAGGTCAAGAGGTTTAGCTCAAGAAGTAGACATGGTTATTGAAGATAATATTTATGTTCAGTGTAAGAAAAGAAAAGTATTAGCTAAACACTTAAAACCAACAAAAGAAATTCACGTACAATTTGTAGGTGAAGACAGAGGTAAAGATTTAGCTATTATGTCTCAGGATTATTATTTAAGTTTAATTGCTATGATTAAACAATTTAAAGATAAAGACGAAGAAGCTATAACTTTTTAAAAATGAGTTATTTAGAATTTGTACAAAAAGAAAAAAGTGATAAGCATGGAATGTATGTTCCTGAAATTCAATGTTCTTATTGTGGAAATAGTAAAAAAGGAGATAGTCCTACTATCTCTATTGACGAGTGTGATGAGTGTGAAGAAAAGGATTGGCAAAGCACTTGCTGTACAGCCAAACCTTTTGGAAACTCATTCATAGAAGAAGAAAAAACAGGTATATGCTCTGAGTGTTATGATGGAGCAAACTTTGCCGATTTAAATATGGAGGAATAACATGGGAAAAATGAAAGAGCTTGATATGGCAAAACAAGAAATGGAAGCTATATCAGAACCACAAGAGCGTGAGCAAGTCATTAATCGTGATGGAGAAGAAGTTAAATTCTACTTGAGCGATTTAAGTAATGAAGGACAAATGGCTTACGTTAGAGCTAATCAAATAGCTCAAGAAACACAGATGTTAGAACAACAACTTAATGAAAAAAGGTTTTTGGCTAACAACTACATTAATAATGTTCTTACAGAACTAGATGGTGATAAGGAGAAAACAGAAGATGAACAGAACACAGAATGATATGATTTTAGTGGCTCTAAAAAATGGTGAACGTATTACGCCACTATCAGCTTTAGAGCAGTTCGGATGTTTTCGTTTAAGTGCTAGGATATGGGATTTACGCAATGAAGGACATCCTATTAAAACCAAGCATATATCAACACCTCAAGGTAAAGTAGTAGCAGAGTATAGCTATGAAAATTGAACTTGATAAGAACGATATTAATACTCTTATAAAAATTGCTCAAAAGATTATTGAAGCAATAGACAAAGAGAAAAAACAAAAAGAAATGCAACTATCACAAGTGAATCCAAATTGTGAAGTTTGCGATGATTAAGAAATTCGCAGAGAAGGTATGGTTATATCTCTATGAGTCTTTATATTCTAAAGAAACTCTTAGAAATTACTTTGATGATGAGTGGTTTGATGATGAATACATTGAATCAGAGAAGCGTAAGAAGAATGAAGTGTCTTACAGCAACAAGTCAAAGTTCCAGCCTTATCGTTGTCCACGATGCGATAGACCTTGGAGGTATTATACATTGCCAAAAGGGAAAGTTCCTATGAGGGAGTTCTTAGGCAGACGTGTTCCTATGGAAAAACGTGAATGTCCAGAAGAACTTCCTTGTAAGGAGAAAAAATGAGATGTCCAGCTTGTGGCTGGTCAAATGCCTTGAAAAACTATCCAAAGATGATAGAAAGGCTACAAAAGAATTTAGATGATAATACATTAGAGCGTTTAAACGACCTCTTCATATCAGCGTTAGATGACCTAACAGCCTACACTTTACTTAAAGCTTGTCAAGATATTGACGACCATGTAATCAAACATTGTATAACTATTTGGGAACGCAAAGATTTAGCTGGAAAAGGTTATGATGTATATTATTTTATAGGTATATTAAGGAATGAGAATAAGAAGTATGAGAACAAATTAATTATAGAGCGTAAGAGATTAGATAACTTACCACCAGACTTAAAGGAGGATTAGATGGATGCTTTTGATAAAAATATAGATGTGTCAAAGATGTTTAGTGGCGTATCTGAAAAACAAGTTTTAGGGTGTATACTTAAAAACCCATCATTAATGCAAGAAGCATTAAGTTTTATTACAGCCAGCAAAGTGTTTTATATGACAGACCACCAACACATTTGGGGTGCTATGTATTACTTACATCAATCAAACAAAGATATAGATGTAGCAACTGTGTCAAACTTTTTAGGAGAAAAAGGACATAAGCTTACTTATTATGTTTCTGGTCTACTAAATGACATCATTACAGAAGCAACTTTTAAAACACATTGTAAAACAATTTATGATTTATTTGTAAGAAGACAACTATGGAAGCGTGTAGTAGGATTTAAAGACAGAATAGAAAAAGATACATCATATAAAGATGTAGCATCTGACATTGATTATTTAGGTAAAATATCAGAGAAGTTTAATGATATGATTAAAATGGAGCATCAGTCTATGGAAGGACTTGATGATGAGCTTATAGAATCTATCTTTGCTAAAAAGAATTTAGTACAGACTGGTATTGCATCTATTGATAAGGCTATTGTTGGTATGACCAAAGGTGAAATATCTATTATTGCTGGTAGACCTGGTAATGGTAAGAGTACATTAGCACTTAATATAACAAAAAACATGATACTTGATGGTAAGAAAGTAGTATTTATAAGTAGAGAAATGCCAAGAGTAGAGATTGTTAAAAAGTTTTTAGCAATGCATACGTCTGTACCTAATAAACAAATGCGAAACAATGCGTCAAACCACAGAGAAGAAATAGAAAAAGGTTTAGATTTTATAAAAAAGTATTACAAATCGCTTCATTTATTTGATAATTTAAGAGGTCTAGATGAAGGCATTCAAGAAGCCAAAAAGATAAGACCTGATGTAATCATTGATGACCATATAGGTTTTATTGAGTTTTCTCAGCGTGATAATAGAGATGTTAGACATCGTATCGCCGAAGTGACAAGAAGATATAAATGGCTTGCAAAAGAACTTGATTGTTCTGTTATATTAGTCTCTCAACTAAATCGTAACATAGAGCATCGTGTAGATAAGATTCCAAGGCTCAGCGACCTCGCTGAGTCTGGTAATCTAGAGCAAGATGCAGAAATCGTAATCTTTAACTATTATCCATACGTATATGAATATGAGCAAGCTGAACATGGAGAGTTTGGGCAACAGATTATTATAGCTAAAAACAGATATGGAACAACTTGTAAGTTTGATGTGGGTTATCACGGTGATAGTGCATCAATACTAGACACACCTGAACAAGCCAAGCAAAAATTTAGAGACCGTTTAAACGAGCTCTACTCCGATTAAGTCTAACAATATCAGCACTTAAAGAAATTTCTTGACATTTGTTTTAGAGGTTTGTAATCTTAAATGTTATATTCACACTAAACAAGGAGTTATTTATGATTAAAACTAAAAAAATAAACTCACTACCTATCGGTTCTACCTTTAAACTATCAAGTGGTAAAACTGGTACTTTAATTCAATTAAGTAATATGGGTGCTATGGTTCAATATCCAGGAAAGAGAGCTACCTATATATCAGGAAGCACTTCAGTCGTTCTTTCAGAATCAACAGAGCCATCATGGGTCTTTGATGATGGAGGAAGAGAAGAGGCTGGGTATAAAGGGTTTGCTGGTGATTGCGTATGTCGTGCTATTACTATTGCTACACAAAAGCCTTATAAAGAGGTTTATGATAGATTAGCTGATGGTATGGCAAATCAAAGAAGAAGCAAGAGAACACCTAAACAGTCACGCTCTGCACGCAATGGCGTATATGTAAAAAGAAAATGGTTTAAAGACTACATGAAAGAGCTTGGCTTTGTCTGGGTTTCTACATCTGGCATAGGTCAAGGGTTTCAAGCTCACTTAAATTCCGATGAATTACCTAATGGAAGATTGGTGGTATCTAAAAGAAGGCATTACACTGCTTTTGTTAATGGTGTATTGCGTGATACCTATGATTGTTCATGGGATGGAAAGGTAGGAGTTTATGGTTATTGGTTATTAAAAAACTAAAAACACACTCAAATCAACGAAAAGCCCCTCTTTTTGAGGGGTTATTTGTATAAAATCAGAATTAAACATTTAATGATACCCTCACAAAACGTTCGTTATTTAGGCGATAGTTATATCAAAGAATTTATTTTACGAGCTTCTAGGGGCATTCTCGTAAGCCGTTTTTAAGGGCGATACTTATTTTTTTGACTTTTGACGTATTGTCTGTACTCTCTTAGCTTATTCTTATATGTTTGCTCTAATACTCTTAATTCTTGTAATTCACTATTATCTAACCTTGAAACAAAGTCATCATAATCAGATGTTTTTCTACCTTGTGTTCTTCTTTTTGATAAACTAATAGGTTCTGAATCTTCTAAGTAATTCAAAGCTCTGTCGTATGCGTAATTAAAAGCTTTTCTTTTGTTAGTTCTTGTGGTGTTTGCCATTTCATATTGATGTTGTATATAAGTAACTGCAGCCCAGAAGTCTTTGTTCTTTTGTTCCAAAGTTCTATCGCTATAAAGATTTGCTTGTAGCTGTCTATACATAAGACTTTTTGTAGTAGCGTTATTAAAATTAAATTTACCACTATATTCTGTATTTAAGATGTCGCTTTTATATGCACCTTGTTTTTGTCTGAATGTTCTAAATCTTGTTTCTGTTTTTTTATCAGTTCTTTTTCTAATACCATTAACAATGTCATTAGCTATTGGAATTGCTTTAGTAAGCTGATTACCTGCTTCTTTTAAAAGCACTTGTCTTTGTCCTGGTGTTTCTGATGCAAATGTTCCTTGTGCCACTAATGATGCTGCACCTAATAAGTTTTGTCCATTCTGTACAATAGCTGGTGTAAGAGATTGTGCAATAGGTCTATTAGTCTCAGCTAATGCTGAAAAAATACCTAAACCTTCACCATCAACAAAATAATTCCAAAAACGTTCTGGTGCTGATACAAATTTGTCTGGGTCTGTGTTATGTACAGTATAATACATATTTTGTATTGCTGCTCCTGCTCCAACAGATGCTCCAATATATCTTAACATTGGTGCGACCTCACCATTTTGAACTAATGGCTTATATGCATTTTGATATACATTTTCTGTTACACGATAAGCAATACGATAAAACAATGTAAATGGTTTTGCATAAGCATTACTCATAAATCTTGGTAGAGCTGTTGGGTCTGCTAAACCTTGTGTTAGAGTGTGACCTCTAAAATATATTTGATTTAATTGGTCTGGTGTAAATGAACCTTTTTTAACTGCTTTCTCCCATCCATCAACTTTAAACACATCTTCTAATATTCTTCTTGCAGAGGATTTATCTATGTTAGCAAATAAACCATCTGATTTACCAGCTAATACTTTTAAGGCATCATCTGATGCAACTTCAGACACAGCAACAGAAAGCAATCTGTTTGCCTGCTCAGTTTTTTTCATACCTATTGTTAAAGCTCTTTGTGCTCTTGCTTGAAGACCTTGACCACGTATACCTACTGTCTCTACTAATTGTTCTCCTGCATCTAATGCACCAATCTTTACTGCTCTTTCATACACTGCCTTTTGAAACTTATCATCAGTAGCCATTTTAGCCATAGCTCTCATAAATTTTGTACCACCAAATGTAGTAATATTTTGTACTTGACCCAAAAAGAAGTTCTTTATAGCTGACCTAGGACTACTTAAACCAGTTGCTGCAGTCCAAGCAGTTGCTTGTCTCAAAACAGGACTTACAATATCATCATAAGCATCACCTCTTAATACAATATCCATATCTTTTTGTAACTCTGATTTGATATAATTTATATCTTTCATATTTCCGACTTCTTGTTCTATTTGTCTGATTCTTTTTGTAAATGCTTTTGTAAAATTACCATCTTTAATTACACCTTCAGGACCAAAGAATTTTGTAGTAGACGTAATGCTAGCTGCTCTACCAGCATATCTATCCATTGATAACCCATAGTCTTCTACATAGGTGTCTACAACTTTTCCTATCTTTACTCCATTAAAATCATCACCAACTTTTAATTTCATGTTATCTACGCCAGATATAATCCCACCACTTTCATCTAAAAATATCTTTGGAGGTAATTTAGCTGTACGTGAATACTGAGCCCCATAAATACCATGCTTAGCACTATGTGATAGTGTTTCATCTAATATCTCTCCAGCTTGTTTGTATTTATCTTTAGAAGCAAAAAACTCTCCACCTCGTTTAAACCTTTTGTCTGTTTTAAGTATTGAATCAATCATAGAATCTCTAAGTGGTCCGTCTTGTTTTGATAACAAGTCTGCTGCTTCATCTGAAACTGTAAGACTTACAAAGTTTTTTACTTTTTGTATTGGTTGATTTTTAAAATTTTTCCCATCAAATACTTTTTCTTGAACACCTGCTTTTCTCATTTGGTCATATATGTCTCCTACAAACTTTTGATGTATTTGTAGTATGTCTTCTAACGCAAGCTGTTGTTTCCTACTTAATTCGCTTCTTAAATCTAAAAACCTATCATCTATATGATATATTAACTCTTTATCTAACAAACCTCTTTCTTCTTTTGTTAAATCATAGAAGTCATATTTTTTAGTCATTTTATTTCTTGATGCTCTATAAGTACCTTTGATTTCTTCTCTTAATCTTGTCATCTGAGTTAAGTCTGTTTCCACTTTTACAAGAGCTTCACTACCTAGTTCTCTACCCAGGTTACCAAACTTAGTACTTACAGGCATAATTCTATTCATAAACTTCTTAAAGTTTCCTATAACTGGATTATTATCAAACACAATACCACCATTCTCATCATGAAGTTTTGTAGTGTATGAAGGTTGATTATCTATAAGTGCTTTATATTGTTGTAGCTCATCATCTGTCATTTCTGTGATTGACTTCTTACCAAAAACATTAACTTTTAATGCTGTGTGTCTTTGGTCCACTGGGCTTTTTGTTAATAAGCCTGCTTCTTTCTCAAGAGCTTTTATTTCTTTATATAGTGTAAAGTTTTTGTTTCCAGTGACTTTCTCAGATGATTTTAATAGTATTTCATCAGCTCTTATAAGTTGTTGTTTTTTACTCATAGTAGGATTTCTTAATCCTACATCTTCTGCAAAGTCTATCATATAGCTAAATGAAAGCTCATCATTGTTCTTACTCATAATGCTTGTAGAAAAATCAGTAGCTAATGCATCTTTGCCATATAATACATTTCCTTTACCTTGCGACCTTAAATTGTAAGCAACTGAAGTAATTTCGTTTTTCTTTGCACCTACTTTATATGGAACATCTTCAAATTGTATGTTACCATCTTTATCTACAACATTCTGTCCATTTACAGTTTTTTTCACTTTTCTTGTAGGTCTTTTTACGTTTAATAATCCTTTGTTTGTGGTAACAGATTCTTGACCAAATATCTTTGCTAATTCAACAGCATCTTTTTCTTTTAAATTTTTAACTAAAAAACCTCTACCATCAGCAGTACCCTTATACATACCTTCAACAGACATAATTTGGTTACGTGTATATCCTCTTGCTAAAAGCTCTCTAATTAATGTTTCATTAGAAGTTTCTCCGTACAGTCCAACAGCTTTATTGTCATAAAATGCAGGTTCATTAGCTGTAATAATACCAAACTTTTTTGTGTTTATAAAATTTTCTAGGTCATCTTGGTCATCAAAGAATGAAAACTTATTACCTTTTTTATCAAAATTATATTTTATTTGTTGTATGATGTTATCATCAGACCTTTTATAGTCTTGATTAAATTTATTAAAATCTTTTACTACTAAATCTTTTTCGTTACCATTGGCGTAGTATGTCTGATATTCTACTTTTAATTTACCATCTTTAGGCTCTACGTATACTTTTCTTACTTTAGCTGTAGTTTTAACTTCACCTGTTTTTTTGTCAAAGCTACTAAAATCTATTGTTTTATATTGTTCGTCTACTTGTGCTATTGCTTGTTTATTAATAACACCCATAGCTATCTGTGAGTAGTCTCCTAATTTCTTTTCATCAGTAAGACCAATTCTTTCTAGTGCTCTTCTTACATCTTGTTTAGATGCTTGCATTGTAGCACCACCAAATAAACTACCAAGACCTGTAGTGAGTGCACCTGTAAGAACTCTACTACCCATATCCATACCTTCTTCATTAGGTAAACTAGTAGTAAACCCAGACATAAAATATGTACCTAATTCTGCAGGCTTACTCTTACCTAGGCTTTTCATGTAAGGATTGTTAGCAAACTTAAACGCTGGAGCAACAGCAAACAATGCACCTGCTACTGCATCTTGACCAAAAGCTACTGCACGCTGTTTAAACGTTGCGTCATCTTCTTGCATCATCTGACCAGTAGAACCAAATATGAGGGCTTCTCTACCCATCTCACGACCTAAAACAAATCTTCTTGCAGCAGCTACATCACTCTCTGCAAGTTTCATAAATTTATCTATATAACCTTTTTGTACACCATTTTTTCCTAGTGCATTTACAAGTAAAGAATTTTTAACACCAATACCAGCCTTTGCAACACCTTGTGCCATTTCATCTACATTGCCTGCTTTTTTAGCAGCGTTATAAATCTTAGCACCTTTTTGAAGTTTAGAAGCACTTGAACCTAACATAGCTAAACCACCAAGACCACCTGTCATTACTGTTGCTAATGCTGTAACTCCAAAGAATGCAGCACCAGCACCTAACATCTTACCAGCTTTTGCTGCTCCTGATAGTTCATCTGCGTCTAATCTTGGGTCATTGTATAATTTACCAAATGTAAGCTCTTCACCTAAACTACCAAAAAATGCTTCACTGAATGATGGCATCTCTTGTCTAATTTCTGGTATAGATGTAAGAGCGTTTTGAGTTTGTTGAGGTTGTAAAGATAAAAGATTAGGTATGCTATCTTGTTTTGTATCTTGATTTAATAACGAAGATAGACTAGGTATACCTGTCTGTGTTTCATTGCCATTTGCCATGATTGTTTTAGTAGCTCATAATATCATAAAATGGCAAAGTAGCTGCTTCTTTGGCAAGGTATGATTGTTGTGCTAAGTTTGATTGTATTTGTTCACCTCTAACACTTAATTCAGATATTTCTTTATCTATTTTATCTAAATCTTTTTTAGTTTTGGCGTTTCTTCTTTCTTTTTTTAGTTTTTCTAATTTTTGTGCATCAGATTCTAATTCAAAATCATTGTCTACTAATTTTACAGTTCCATCTTTATTACTATACAGGTACTTATTTCCTGTTGATTCATCCATTCTAACAACTTCTTCGTTTGGTCCTAATGCATTTTTTTCAGCATCTGTTAAAGGTCTTTGAGTCATAGAACCACCTGAATTATTATTTTTTTCTATTGATGACATACTTAATAATGTTAATTTATTTTCATATTTTTTAATGACTGACTCTGGTGCGTCTGAATTTCTTAAAGATGATATAACGTTTCCTAAATCTATCATTAGTTTATCTTTATCTTTTTGATTTTCAATGGAATCTAGTTTATCTTTATCTAGTCTATCTATCATAAATGTAGCTATCTGTGTAGGATTGTTTGAACCTGAAATTATATTTTTTAGTTCATCTTCGTTTTCAAACTCAACAATATCAAGCACATCGTTTGCAAATTCTCTGTTTTTCTTAACTGCTAATCTTTTGTCAAAATTAGATGTATCTCTTTTAATACCTTTAGAGTCTAACTCTAATCTAAAATCACTTAACTGTATTTCTGCTTCTTCAACAGTCAAGTTTTCAAAATTATCTGACAAATTTTTAAATTTTTTATTTATATCATTATTGTTTGTAACAGTAACACCTTTAGATTTTCTTACAGCATTCCCTAAGTTTCTACCTCTATCAGTTTTGTAAGAAATATTATCTCCATAAGCAACAGCTTCGTCACCTTCTAAATCTGCAAGTATATCAACCATCGCAACATCTTCTGAAAAATTTCTAGAATCTACCATATCGTTGTATTGAGTATTTCTAAATGATTTTTCATCAGCATATCTTTCATCTTCTTTTTGTTGCTGGTCTCTATATCTTTCTTGCTCTATTAATAAGCCAGGTAATTGATTTAACATATCACCAAGCGTATCTTGTCTTGATGCCATTGATGCTGCATCTAAAATCTTATCTACATAACTTCTAGCCATTACTCTGTTCCTCCAGACATAGATGCTTCTATTGCTGCTTGTATTGCAGCTAATTGTTCCTCTGTAAAATTAAAGTTAAAACCAATATTTTGTAATGATGAAAAGTCAAATCCAGCTCCAGATATAACACCTGGCTGTAGTTCATTTGGAGCAGTAAATCCTTCATCATCAAACAATCCAGCTAGTTCTGCAATCTTAAGTGCATCACTTCTTCTGTTTGCTTCTAGCCCTGCTATATATCTTCTTTCATTTCCTACTCTGTCTACAATTTCTTCTTCAATGTCATAAAGACCTCTGCCAAAAGCAGAGCCAGCTCGTTGTCCTTGCATAGCAGTTTGTTGGCTTAACTCTCCCATAAAATCTCTACCTCTAACAAGACCTGCTCTACCTTGCATTCCTCTTGCCTCTCTTTGTCCTTGAAATAAACTTTGTTCAAGACCAGTATAAGTTTCTCCTAATTGGTCTGATAGTCTACCTTGTTGCTCAGTTCTGTATTGCTGATATATTTCTGCACTAGGGTCTGTTAAGGCATATAACTCTTCTGGTATTTCAGTAAAAAATTGTGAATATTGTGAATATTGTCCTGCCCCAATACCTAAAGGACCAAACATTTCATTTAAAAAATCATCTGTTGATTGTGCTTCCATGTGTCCAGGAATATGCATAATTAAAAATTCCTTCCTATATATCTCATTGGTGTTGTGTTAAAATTAAATAAAGCATTTTGATTCTGTTCAAAGGCATTTAATTGTGGTGTTCGTAGATTGCTTAAAATATCATCAAAATTTGGTTGTGGCAACAGTTGTTGTGGAATATCTAGATTAGCTAAACCTGTATTGCCATAAGCTCCTGCTAAATTACCAGCAGTTCCTACTGGTGTAACGTTTTCAATCTTACCTACTAAATTAGACATTGATTTTTCTCCAATACCACCTACAGCTTCTTGACTAAGATATTTTAAATATTCACCTTTAGAAATTTGACCTGATTCATATAATTCATCTAAAGAAACATCTAAATCTCCAATTTTTATATTAGTTTCACCTAACTTACCAAAAGCTCTAGCAGATAAGAAGTCTGTGAAAACATTTTTTGCAATATTTTGTCTTTGTGATTTAGTTAGGTCGTCAAAAGCATCTTCAAGGTCATCAGCCTGCTCTCTTAAGTTTCCTCTTTCTCTGTTATAAAACAATCCTTCAGAAACTAAGTCGTCAGGAACATCTACATCATAATCTTTAAAACCACCTGCTAGACCTTGTCCTGCAGCAGAACCTATTGCTGCTCCAGCTGGTCCACCTATTGCAAAACCTACAACTTGACCTGCAAGCCTACCTAAAGACAGTTTGCCTTGACGTTTACGTGCTTTTCTTTCTTCTTCTTTAGCTATTCTTTCTAGTTCGTCTGCTGCTCTTTCTAAAGCTGCTTTTTCTTGTATAGCAGTAAGTCCAGTACGAAACTGAGCTTGACTACGTTCAGATATAGCTCTAGCTTTAGCAGCAGAAACCCCTAATGATGATTGTTGATATTGTGAAAATCCGTTTGCCATAATATATATACCCTCAATAATTTATTAATATACTTGTTACCATTTCTACTATTTTTTTAATATTATCTAGCTAAATACCCTGCTGTTTGACAGCTTCTGCCTACAGGAAACTCCGACATCCTATGTCCTGTTTGAAGTGTATCATAGCTTGGGTCTAAATTAACAGCTACTAACCAATTTTGTAAATATCCTTCAGAGATAGTAATACTACCACCACTTGTTAATGATACATTAGCATTGCTATTAAAACTCATACTACCACCACCACTTGAAAGTCCTGCTAAGCTGATATTAGTAGTTTGATTTAAATTACAGCTATCAGCACAATTACTCATCTTTAATTCACTTGAAGGATGATTTGGTATTACTGGTATTGACATATTATCCCTTTATCTTTTTGTATTCAACAATGTCTGCTTTTAATTCAGTTACTCTTGCTTCTGCAACTACTAATTCTGCTTCTGCTTGTTTAATCATATCATCAACTGGTCTTACTTCAGTCCAATCTACTACTGAAACATCTTTACCTGCTTCATCTTTCATTGAACGAAGATGTTTGATTTCAACTTGTTTAACTGATAATCCAGCTTCTACTGCTTTTTCTGCTATTTTTTTAGCCATTTTACTCTCCTATTTTATTTGTAAGTTCATCTATTTGAACTTGTTGTTGTTGTATTGCCTTTATTAAAACTGCTACCATTTTTCCATAGTCCACACTTTTAAAATCTTCTTTAGTCTTTAAGTCTTTGTTTTCTTTTATAAGTTCAGGTATAAGTTTTTGAATATCTTGTGCTATCACACCAATATCGTGTTTACCACCTCTTTTTTCTTTCCAATCATATTCTACTGGCTTCATTTTTAAGACTTCTTCTAATCCATAAGGGATAGGATTAATATTTTCTTTTAATCTTTCATCAGAACTTGTTGTAGTTGAGTATGCAATTACATCTCCATCAGCATGAAAATCTCCATCATTTTGGAAAGCAAATTCAGGAGTAGATAAATCATCTGAACTATCGTCTAAAACAAAATCAACTCCACTTGCTGCAATACCAAATCTCCAAGCAGCATTACCTACTCTTTCCATTTTAACATTAGTTAATCCAGTTCCATTTGATATATGTAGTTTTGCATCAACAGAAGTTTCTCCTATACCTACATTACCTGATGAGTTTATTCTCATAGCTTCAGAGCTTATACCTGCACCAAATGATAAACCATACTGATTTCCATTACCATTGAATTGAATATATGATTGATTTGTTACATCAGTTCTTGCTAAAATTCTTGTACCTGCTGTAGTCCAATCAGAACCATCTGCTTCTCTAATTTGTCTAAATATTAATTGACTTGCATTATCTGTTTTTGATTCAAGTTTCAATAAATCAAGAGTATTAGTTGCAGTATCACCTAAATCAAATGAACTTGAATTATCTCCAATGTGTAAAGTAGCATCAGGTGATGTTTGTCCTATACCGACATTTCCACTATTAAATGTCATAGCTGCATTGCTGCCATCTCCATCTGCAAATATTTGAGTCGTAGTATTATTGTCAGTAAAAGCTGCTCTAAAAGTTCCTGAAGCATTATATCTGTAAAAACCACCAGTATCGTTTTGATGTGCTACTCTATCTCCTACCACATGAAGTTTATGTCCAGGTGATGCAGTTCCTATACCTACATTACCTGATGAGTTTATTCTTGCCCTTTCAGAAGCATTAACTCTAAATGCTAATGAGTTGTCATTGTGGTCGTATCTAATGC
>VMHT01080186.1_pt1 | contig 42738 bp, 56 predicted proteins | sample 4693611 | NCBI WGS metagenome assembly VMHT01 (sample SAMN12280063, study PRJNA550983) | marine metagenome | isolation source: seawater sampled from same location over 5 years 0.02-0.2 micron viral filtrate | place: USA: collected off the coast of southern California halfway between the port... ...
CAGTCAGACATGATGACCGCATTGATGCTCTCGCACAAGCTGTTAAGTATTACACAGATGCTATGGCAATCTCTGCTAACCAACAGATGATCCTCCAGAAACAAGAAGACTGGAATGACATGATGGATGCATGGATTGATGACCCTGAAGCTGCTGCTTCTCATATGGTCCTAAATATGCCTCTAAACCTAAGAAAAAAGGCTCGTGGACTAAAAGACAACAAGTCAGTCCACACCTGGGTTTAGGACCGGTCAGGGATCTATACAGGAGGAGGAAGGGTGGACCTCCGCCTGTGAGAGGAGACAAGTCATTAACATGACTTCTCCTCTCTTATTTAATATCCAGGTGAGCGTAGCGAACGGATATTCTGTAAGAACGGGCTAAAGCCCAAAAGACAATACATCCACTAACTTGTTCTATCTACTTGTTGATCTTTATTGTCCTCGTGATTGGACAATCTTATCAACTCTTACTCCACCTTATGAAACCAATTGATTATCCAGATAATGGTAATGGTCTATTCGTCCAATACCATGTCATGAGAGAAGGTCCTAACTACTTCCTCGTTAACTACAAGCAATCCTCTGTTCTTAGACAAGACCCAAAGGATGCATGGAGAGTAATGGGAGTAGCTAAGTTCACTACTAAAGCACAAGAACTAAAGCAATGGTGTCTTGATGTTCATGATGAATGGAGTAAGAAGAAAGAAATGTCTCGTAAAGATACTTCCTTCGCTTCTGAAGCACAAGAAGAACCCAATGACAACACTAAGATGATCACATGATGGAAGATTTTATTCTTGATGCAATCAAAATAGTTAAGTGTAAAAATTGTGGTAGTGATGTACCAGTCAATGCTCGTTACCCTATTAATGCAGTAGAGCAGTGTAAGTTCTGTGGTCTCTATGGATCTACAGATAAGACCTGGAACACCTGGAAAAACAAGTAATTCGTACGTTCATCCCTCGGGACGCATACCGGCTGACTATGGAACGGGAGTCAGTTTTACCTTGTATGAATTATGTCTAACATCGTTTCTCGTTATCTCATTAATCAGAAGAAGAAAGCTAATAACTATAAGACTGATTGTCTTCGTTATCGTGGAGTTGCTTACCAATGTCCCTGCAAAGCTTCTTGAGTCGCTTTAAACAGGCTGTAGTGCTTAATCGTTGTCCAGTTTTGACTGTTGAAGAGCTGCATAAGCTTGATCAGCAGCGTAAATTGGCACGATTAGGCTATAAAAAATGACAAAAATCTCTGAACCCTATTATCGTAGCTACAGGGACCGCGTTACCCCCAGGGGGGTGGGTCAAATCGCGCGCTAGATGTGCAATCTAGGCGAAAGCACTAGGTATCCGGCCGCAACAGGGCAACACCAAGCCAGGCTGCGGCTTCATCCTAGCCTCACCATCTGTCGGCGATCAGTATATCTTATCAATCAACATAAGCAACACTAATCACTCAGTCATACCAACAGATCAGGCCACATCAGCAGCAAGTTGAGTACAAATGCTCAGTGGCTTGACCTGTCCACTGGGCTATAGTAGATCCATAGTCTTCTTTGATGTTGAGAGTATCTCGACTCTCCCTGTAAAGGGTGAGGAGAGTCTCGAAACTTCAACCAGAAGACATGAGACCCTCAAACCTACAACTTCATAGCTGAGTCTTGTATTGGCACTGAGCCACCAAGATAAGCATTTCAACTCATTCACAGCTGTCCACTAGGCTATACAGTGGAGCACCTAGACAACTTGACAGACTGCGTCACTGACGTTCCCTTGCTCGGCGATTGAGCTTCCAAGCATTGCTTGGTTGGATACATTCACGACAACCGCAGTACCACCAAAGGTGGATGGCGAGCCACAGCCTAGACAGATCATGGCAACCTATGCACAGCCCGCTGTGAATGTACTTCGACTTGTACACATAGGTATTGCGTCACCAAGGACGCATTTCTTTGCACCTTTTTTCATGACCTACGAAGAATCCTTCCTCTCCACATGTGACGCTGAAGGCAACGCACCTGAATGGGCTATTGAGCAGATCTTCGAAGAGCACGGCTCAGACCTTGCAGACTTCGCTGAATCTCTTCCCTTCAATCAGTCCATGTTCAACGGCGAGGCCATCCTCAACTGGCTCGGGTATTGAGTAAAAGCTCACTGCTAGGTGCAACGCCTAGCTACCCAATTGCGTCAACAAGGACGCAAGTTGTTTACACTTTTTCACTTTTTATGTTCAACAAATTCTTCAACAACCAAGTTCTTCGTCACGGTTATTCCGACTGTGCTGATTACATCATTGCCAACGTTGCTAATGCAACTGCAACTGTGTATTACAAGAACGGTAGTATCTATCAGTATGAAGGTGTTAGCCGCCGTGCTCTCATCAACCTGATTGTCAACGACAACATCAGTCTGGGTCGTTGGATCAACGATGCACTTTTGTTTGTCGATAGCAAGTGTGCTCGTACTGGTCACTACTCCGAAGTTTTTGCTGCCTGAGTCATAGCTCGGTGCGAGGGTGCGATTCCCTCGCCAGCACTTGTACCTAAGTGTACAAATTGTCCACCTACTTTCTTTCACATGACAATTACACAAACACCTACACACACCATCTTGGGTGAAGAGTTCGAGCTTGACGAACTCAAGGACATAGCACGACACGGTGCTAACACTGGTGTGCATGGCTTCACCTATTCGTCTGACTTGTGTGACATGTTCAACAAGTACGAGGACGAGATTGAGAACCTGCTCGATGACATCGGATACACCATGCATGATGTGATGATCGATCGTCAATTCGACACTGTTCAACAATACAAGGAGTGGGCTTGCTGGGCATACCTTGAGATTGAAGCTGCTCGTATTACTGAGGTTTGATTATTGATTATGTTTGTTATTTCACATGGACCTGACGAGGAGTGGTTCACCTCAGAAGAAGAAGCAGTTGATGCTGCTTTTGATTGGAGTGTAGAGACAGGCGGTGACACGATCACCGTCTCTCGTGTACATCAAGGTCGCACATTCCCACACATGGAGGTGTTCGCATGATGCAAGATTTGCTTGATCCTATCAACTGGTCTCTTACATATGGACCACAAGAACTAGACAATTGGAATGATCGTATCTCGATCTACCAACAACTGTGTAGTACTCCGTATTACACGGATGCAGATGACTACATGGAGTACACATCTTCGGAGGTTATCTGATGACAATCACGTATCAAGTGTACCGTCTACTTGATGACGGAGAAGAACAATCATTGGGATACTTTGTCAATGACAGGGACGCAATGATTAAGGCGTATGAGTTCTACTCAGAGGTGCGTTATCCGCACGCATATGTTGATTGCCGTGAGGTTTGATTAATGATCTGGAATGAATCAACTATCATCCTTGCAATTGTAGGGATGGTAGGTCTATTTAGCACGGCTGTTATCTATCAACGTGCGAATCGTATCAGCTCACGTTATTATAAACGATGAAGTATTGCTTCAAGGACGCAGATAGTTATCATCGCATTTTGTATGTCTACAATTCATCGTTGCTTGGTGCACAATGTAGCCTACCTATTGGTAGGTGGGAGTGTATCTTTAAGGTAGATGATGATGGCTATGTATACAATGCAAACAGCGATAATTCGTGGACACGTATCAATTAGTGTTCACAATCATCACCACAGGGACACCTGAATCAACAATTATTCAAGCGAAAGTATGGCATTGCTCGGAAAACAGAGGTATGACGAATATGAAGTCAGAATGAAAGATAACGTTGGGAATGTACGTGTTGAGTATGTTCTAGCTCCTGATGTTCAACGTGCCGCATGGCAAGCACTGGAGCTATCCAGCCAGCGTAATTGTACACTAACGGATGTGAGGATGTGTGATGAGTGGTAAGTATTACCCAAATAATTTTGATGCTATTGCATCAGCACCTGATGAAGCTTTTGAGCCTATAACTTTCGAAGAGTTTTATGCATGGCGCTTGTGTCAGTGGGAGATGCCTGCATCAGTTGAGTGCATCATCCGAGCGCAACGCAAGGACACAGGAGAAGTTACTGAGCATGTGTATCAGCGTGCTCATGCTGCACAAAGACGACTTCTTAATTACGTGCTCGATGGTGAGCATGAAGTCACCGTAGTGAATCACGAATCCGTACACCTAATCAAACTTAAAGATGACACAGATGATGATTGAACAGTTGACGCAAGAGGAGTACAGCAATCTTCTTGCATATGGTGATCCTGTATCGCACGATACTGTCGTGCAGTATCAGACTGGACAGACTGGTGACGATCTGATGGAGCAATGGATTTCTACTTTGGATTCAACGACGTTTCCAGATTTGACATTTGGATATCAAGAACTTGTAAGAATCGCTACTTTAACTTGCATGTCCACTGCGGTATGATAGTCGTGGAGGTAAGCTTACTTCATGGATCCGCTCAAAAGACTGGAGACAGATAGCAGGCTTAACCTCCTGCTCACTGGTTGGGAAACCCTGCGCCTCATGCACAGGGAGATACCTGCACAAGCAGTGACTGTCCTCCTATATGTCGCCTCACACAACCCGTGCCATAAACAAGCGATAGAAGAGGATCAGAACCTGACTACTGCTAGTTGTTCTCGGATGATTGACTTACTTAATGACGGCTATGGACGTAAAGGTGTCATCACCAAGGGTCTTGGTCTTATTGATAAGTACACCGATCCAGGCAATGCACGTAGGCAGATGTGCAGGCTGACACCTAAAGGTGAGCAACTTGTCCACCTCATTAAATCCACCATCTATGGATGACATCAGAACATGGCAACAAGCCATGCACTACACATTCAAGACACGCCACTCATGGAGACATGGGAGCGGTGCTAAGACTGCAATGACCAATTGCAATCACTTCACTAGGCTGCGTGGTTCATCCTTCCCTGTAAGGAAGATCACTCAACCAATTATGAATGAAGTTTGTATTGAGCTTGAGGATGAGGGTAAGTCTGATGCAACTATCAACAGAATTGTCTCGGCAGTCTCGACGGTGCTCAATCATTGTGCATTTGATGGATTGTTGAAGTCAGCACCTAAATTCAGACGACGCAAGGAATCAGAAGGTCGAGTGTTGTGGTACACCAAGGATGAGGTAGACAAATTGTGTCTCTTGTCCACTGATGTATTCATGCGTGAGGATCTCAGGGACATCATCCTGTTTGCTGCCTATACAGGCATGAGGCAAGGTGAGATTTTAAAGATCAGAAAGAAAGACATTGACCTTGTGAGTAACAAGATCCATGTCGGTGGTGTACCCACACAATTGACAAAGGCTAAGAACTGGCGAGTCATTCCAATTCATGAAAATATCATGGACCTAGTTACAACTCGTTGTTCACAATCATCGCGCGTAGATGTACGCCTGTTCGGTGATGAATGGCGAGATAAGGATCAACTAGGGCGTGCTTTCAAAAAGGTAAACAAACTACTACCCAAGGATGAAAACTATGTCTTCCACACACTACGACACAGTTACGCAACATGGCTCGCTGAAGCTGGCGTCCCAATCAGATCTATCATGGCTCTGTGCGGGCACAAGCGTGTCGAGACAACATTACGATATGCAAAGGCTACAGATGCAGCACTCACGGACGCGATGGCTGCTATCTGAGCGCGACTAACGGGTAGCGTTGTACACTGATTCGGTCACTTCGCGACGGGATTCTCACTGAGTCTCAATCGCGAAAAATCCAATGCGGATGTGGCGGAATCGGTAGACGCGCTAGTTTCAGGTTCAAGCGAGAAATCTGAACGCTGACGTATACCAGGAGGATAAATACCTTCCGCGTCAGTCATACCAACCTGTTCGCTAACGTATAGTTCTAATAACCGGTTCTAGCGAGGAATTCTTATTGGCAACACCTGCACAAATACATGAACAAGTTCAATTTGAAAGAGATGCAATCCGACTCGGACTTGAGCGTCTACGCAAGAACACAAGAGATCTCGAAGATAAGTCATATGCATCCGCTAGCGTATATGGGTGCAGCAGTATTTCTACTCTTCTGCCTCTTGTTACCAAACGTATTGAAGACACCAACAAGCGTATCCGAGAGGGATGTATTGGTAAATCATTCAAAGAGATCCATCAGTTTCTAGATCCCATTGAGCCAGGTGCAGCTGCTGCTATTGCATTGAAGATCACCTTCGACAAGGTGTTCAGCTACAGAGATAAAGCCAACAAACTTGTCACAGTATGCGAATCAATCGGCACTGCTGTCGAACAAGAGGCACAGATGCAGCATTATGAAAATGTCTGTCCTGGTTTGTTAGAGACAATTAAAAAGAACTATTGGCACAACACCACTGGTACACACCAGAAGTTTGTGATCATTCGCACGCTTATTCAGCGTTATGATGTACCTCAGTGGACAAGATGGAATGCTCCTGAAAGGGTAAAGCTTGGTGGTTGGTTGCTTGATTGCATCATGGAGTCAAGCGGTTGGTTCACAAAAGAGTACACATACCAGTACGGAAAGAAGGATCAACGTGTAGTACCTACGCCTGAGTTCATGGCTATCAAGGACGAGGTGATGGCAACAGCTGAGCTGTTCAGTCCGATTGCTTATCCCATGTTGATCGAGCCAAACGATTGGTCAGAAGGTCGGCAAGGTGGTTATCTCTTGAATGAGGTAATGCGTGGTCATGACATGGTTCGACGCGGTCAGGGATCTATACAGGGAGAGATACCTTACCAGTTTCTTAACAAGATTCAGAAGGTAGGTTATTCTATCAACTCGTTCATAATCATGGTTGCTGAGCAACTGTTTGAGCGTGGATATGAGGTTGGTAAGTTCATCCCTATCGTGGAACATCCACTTCCACCTAAGCCTGTAGATATTGCAGAGAACAAAGAATCACGCAAAGACTACAGGAGGAGAGCAGCAGAGGTAATGAACCTCAATGCGGCATCATTTAAGAAGTCATGTCGAACACGCATGACAATGGAAGCAGCTAAGTTATTCAAGGATAAGAAAGAGTTCTTCATTCCTTGGTCTTTTGACTATCGCGGAAGAGCTTATCCAATCCCTGCTTTCTTAACTCCTCAAGATACTGACTTTGGCAAGTCATTGTTGAAGTTCAGTGAGGAGTCATACATGACACCTGAAGCTGAAGAGTGGTTAGCTTTCCAGGTAGCTACTAGCTACGGTCTAGATAAAGCACCTATGCATGAACGTATGCAGTGGGTAGCTGAGAACGATGAGGTGATATCTGCTGTCGCACTAGACCCTATTGGAAACCTACATCTTTGGGAAGGTGTAGAAGAACCGTGGCAATTCCTTGCTGCGTGTGATGAATACCACCACTGTGTAATTACTTGTGATCGAACTTTTACTAGCCTGCCAATTGCGGTTGACGCTACCTGCTCAGGGTTACAAATCCTTGCCGGACTCTGCCGTGACGCAAGCACTGCGAGACTCGTCAATGTCCTGCCGTCCAGTCGGCCACAGGACGCATACGCCGTCGTCGCCAATCACGCCTGTCCACATGTCCCAGTAAGCATTCAGCCTTACATGGACAGAAAGACAGTTAAGCGTGTCGTGATGACTGTCCCTTACAACGCAAAGCCTCACTCCAACCGTGGATACATTCGTGATGCACTAAAGGAGAAGGGTGTAGAGGTTGATAAGGATGACTTAACTGCAACTGTGAAGGCTGTCAGAGATGCCATGGATCGGGTTGTACCTGGTCCTATGGCTGCAATGAAATGGATAGAGAGTGAGGTAGCGAAGGCTATCAAGAGAGGAGCAACAGAGCTTGAGTGGGTAACACCATCAGGCTTTGTTGTCACACAGAAGTTGAACAAGAAATTGTTTGAGCGTGTACAGCTGCAGCTACTAGGAAAGGTTGACATACGTGTAGCAACAGAAGACAGCGACAAGGTGGATATAAACCACCACAAGAACGCTACTGCTCCTAACTTAATCCACTCGCTTGATGCATCTCTACTTCACCTATCTGCATTGCGCTTCGATGCACCGATATCCCTCATACATGATTCGGTTCTATGTCGTGCTACTGACATGCCTTCTCTATCATCCATCGTTCGCGAGGTATACATGCACCTCTTCGCTGAACGTTCCTACTTGGAAGAGTGGGCTGAACAAATAGGTGCTGAAACTAAACCGCCGATTATCGATGATCTGAAACCAGAGTCGGTGATTGAATCTACATACTTTTTCTGTTAATGAACTTTCAAATTGCATCCGAGTTCACCATCCCTGGACTTGAGAAAATCAAAGCGTATGAGCTGAACGGTCATGCGTATGTCAGCAAGAGCCAGCTCTGCCTGGCGACACGAGATCACAAGGACACCAAGCCGATCAACAAATGGCTTGACGCCGCTGCTTTTGCCAGTGATACCAATGGATCTCAAGGTTTTCCACAGGACAAAAACGCCGCTCAGGCCACAGCATATGTTGAGCGTGGACAGGGTGGTTACTCCCTAGCACACCTGATCTCTCCGCTCATTGGTTACCAGTGGTTCCTTCATGAGATGAAGAACCGATCGTCTGCCATTCGTGAGCGAGCAACTAAGCTTGTCATCAAGGTTGGCGCTGTTGGCTTCGACACCATGGTCAAGGAAGCCTGCGGTGTTGGTTATGCACCTGCTGAATCCATGTCGGAATGGATCAAATTGCAACCAACGCATGAGAAAGCAGAACCTATCAATGCTGTTAAGCAGAAGCTACTTGATATTGGATACATCGACCGGACCAAGCGTATGGGTGAAATGATCAACGATCTTTTCTATAACCGTCTTCCGGCTGAAGTATTTAATGAAATCCAACGTGTCAAGCAAGAGTTTCGACACAAGCACAACAGCTGGTGTGGTCCGTCTCAGTACCAAGTGCTGACGAAGGATGCACAGAATGCACTGAACACAATCGCAGCCGCTGCCTTGGTGTTGCTCGACACTGATAACTACCGAGGCATCACTGAAATCGTACAGAAACTGGACAAGATCCAACCACGGCATCGAAAGTCATTCGTGGCTCTTGTTAACCCAAATCAAATGATTCTGTCCTACTGATCCACTAACGTATATTTAATGGCACGAAACACTATTGTTACCAAAGAGCCTGTTGTCCTTGAAGGATTCCAGGCAGTACTGAAGCCAAGCAAGTTTGGCTATTCACTTGCAACTGTTGTCGATCAGGATATGGTTGATCAACTTGAAGAAGATCGCATCGAAACACTTAAGTGGTGCGAGAGTAAACTCAAAAATCCCAAGCGTTCTGTGCTGAAGCCTGAACCATGGGAGGAGGTAGCTGATGGAGCATACAAGGTCAAGTTCTCATGGAATGAAGACAACAAGCCACCTGTGGTTGACACTGAAGGAACTCCAATTACAGACGAATCAACACCTCTATATTCTGGATCAAAGGTCAAGGTCGCGTTCTATCAGAAGCCATACATTCTTAAGGATGGTGTTACTTATGGTACTTCGCTTAAATGCGTTGGTGTGCAGATTGTCTCTCTCAACTCTGAAGCAGGAGTTGACACAGGAGACATGAGCACTGAGAACGTAGCTGCTCTCTTTGGTAAGACGCAAGGCTTCAAAGCCAACGAACCTAACGTCACGGTCAAGCCTGATGAAGACGAGGTTGACTTCTGATGACAGTCACAACTGAAGATGGCGGACGCCAAAACCTTTTTGCAAAAGAACCACCTATGGAGATTATGGACGTGTACGAAACTCACAATGAAAAGGCTGAACGCCTGAATGGACGTGTAGCAATGCTTGGAGTAATTGCTGCACTCGGTGCATACGCCCTGACTGGACAGATTATTCCTGGTATTTGGTAATGGCATTCAGATCAGGACTTGAAGAAAAAGTCGCTGATCTTATGATTAACTTGGGTGTGAAGTATGAGTATGAATCAACAAAGGTCCCGTACCAGATTCAACATAACTACACACCTGACTTTTTATTGCCAAACGGTGTATTTCTAGAATGTAAAGGTTACTGGGATCCTGAGGATAGGCGCAAGATCAAAGCTGTAAAGCAACAGAATCCTGAGCTTGATATTCGTATGGTTTTCCAGTCTCCATATAATAAGATCAGCAAAAAATCTAAAACTACATACGCCAAGTGGTGCGATAAACATGACATCCCTTGGACATCCTTTACAACTATTCCTATTGAATGGCTTTCATGAAACTTTGGCTAAGAAATCCTCGTTATAAATGGCACTGCCTTTGGGAGCCTTTATGGGACCTTTGGGTAGAGAATGCTTGTTATGATGAGGAGGAGGGTTATTTAGAAATACACAGATCTTCTTTCAATCCACTTACTAAATGGCAAGTGCGATTGCTTAGCATAGTATTTAACTATGATTATTGGTATTACGAGGAAGTCGAAAACTGCCCTTGGCTAAATGAGCTGGAGAGACACGGTGTCCCATATCACTCAAGGTTCTGAATTCATAAGACACGACGCATGTTCAGTGTGTGGCTCGTCTGATGGTAAAGCTATCTACTCGGACCACACATACTGTTTTGTGTGTCATACCTATACAACTGAAGACGAACAACCTGTTGTTGTTCACAATCATCATTTGAGGATGAGTTACATAGGGTCAGCCGGACGGCTGCACAAACGTAATATCTCCGAAAAGACCTGTGAGAAGTATAAGATTTACAGGGATGGAGACAAACTAAGATTCTATTATCATAATGCCAATGGCTTACCTATCGGCGCGAAGATTCGCACAGCTAGTAAGGACTTCTCCTACGAAGGCGAGTCGGATGGATCTTTCTTTGGTCAACACTTATGGAAAGGTTATGGTAAGCGAATTATCATTACTGAAGGAGAGCTTGATGCTGCAACGTATTATGAGTACATGCCGGGATGGGACGTTGTGTCACTCCCGACAGGAGCAGCAGGAGCAAAGAAATCAGTACAAAAAAACTTCGAGTTCTTGCAGGGATACGAAGAAATCGTTCTTTGGTTCGATAATGATGAACCCGGTCAGGAGGCTGCAAAAGCTGCTGCTGGTGTGTTACCTCCTGGCAAGGTTTTCATCGCCCGTCTAGAAGCATACAAGGACCTCTCAGACGCATGGCAAGCGAACGATCGTAAGGCAATTGATGATGCTTTTTGGGCGAAACAGTTATATCGACCTGATGGCATTGTTGAAGGCAAGAGCTTACTTGAATTAGTTACTACACCACAAACACCATCGGATCATGACTATCCCTTTCCAGGACTTAACGTCAAACTACACGGTATTCGATACGGAGAACTTACAACAATCACTGCTGGCAGTGGCATCGGCAAATCCAGCTTCTGTAGGGACATTGCAACTCAGCTACTACAAAAAGGAGAACGGGTCGGTTACTTGGCTCTCGAAGAGTCCAATCGTCGAACCGCTCTTGGATTGATGTCAGCTGCGGTGGGTAAGTCACTGCACCTTGGAGAACATACCCATGAAGAACTGTCAGCTGCGTTTGATAAGACGCTGGCTAATTGGAGCCTCTATTTGTTTGACGGTTTCGGCTCCTATGATCCTGATGTTATTTATAATCGGATTGAGTACTTGGCATCAGGTCTCGACTGTCGAATCATTTTCCTGGATCACCTCTCCATCCTCCTTTCTGGGCTTGACGGAGACGAACGGCGAATGATTGATACAACCATGACCAAGTTACGGTCATTGGTAGAGAGAACTGGCATTTCATTATTTCTCGTCTCTCACTTGAGGCGATCTATTGGAGATAAAAATCATGAAGAGGGAGCAAGAGTCACTCTCGGACAATTGCGCGGATCTGCTGCAATCGCTCAACTCAGCGACTCGGTCATTGGATTGGAGAGAGATCAACAATCCGACCAAGCTGGAGGTATTACGACTGTGCGAGTGCTTAAAAATCGTTATTCAGGCGAAACTGGAGTAGCTTGTACACTCACGTATAACTTAGACAATTGCAAATTTGAGGAAACAGAAGGTGAAAAGGAATTCGACCCGACAACAGATTTTTGATTACGACTCTTTTGAAGAGAAGCTTACTCGACCTAATCCACCGACGGAAGAGGCAATCAAACGTGCTCAATTCGTTGATAGGACTTACATGTGGAAACAGAAGTGAGCCTAATTTTTGACCTTGAAACTGATGGACTACTGAAAGATGTTTCTACCATCCACTGCATTGCTATTCATGATCTCGATACGAAAGAGACTATCGCATATAACGACACGGGTAACGAAGAACCTGTCGTACGTGGGATACAACGACTTGCGGATGCTGATTGCATCATTGGTCACAACATCATTGGGTATGACATTCCTGTTCTTCGAAAGCTATTCCCTTGGTTTACTTTTCCTGGGATTGTCATTGACACTCTTTTGTTGTCTCGCCTTTATCACTCCGACATGATGAAGCTTGACAAGAAACACGACTGGAAACACATGCCATTGAAACTCTTTGGCAGACACTCACTTGAATCATACGGATACAGATTAGGTGAATTTAAAGGTTCATTCGGCAAAGACACTGATTGGCAGAGTTGGAGCCAAGAAATGGAAGATTATTGCATACAAGATGTTCACGTTACCACCAAACTATGGGACCACTTCCAACCCTACCTGAGTGGGTCTCGTTAGAACACCAGGCACAACAATTACTTACTGAACAGGAGATTCATGGATGGAGATTTGACGAAGCTGCTGCATGGCAACTTACATCTACTCTCTCACAAGAGCTTCGAGAGATTGAAGAGGCACTACGACGGCGACACCCTTACGTTGGAGGAGCAGAATTTACTCCGCGCCGAAATAATCGGACGCAAGGATATGCGGAGGGTGCACCCTTTACTCGACTAAAAGATCTTAATTGCACATCACGGGATCACATTGCATGGATATTAACAACATTTTATGGCTGGAGTCCGACCCAGCTGACAGCTACTGGGAAGCCAGTCGTAGACGAAGTTATTCTGACCGAGATTGGATCAGAGATTTCTACGATGTTTGCGAGATGTTTGACGGTAACCAAAATGCTTGGTCTCCTGTCGAACGGCACGAACGCTTGGCTGAAGCTATGTACGAATGACCGGCTACATCATCACTGCAGCGTTGCAACGAATACACACAGGTGCGCACATCGAAACCCAAACCTGGCGCAAGTACCTTCAGATGAAAGATTCAGAAAACTATTCATTCCGTCAAAAGGCTTGGTCATGTGTGGCGCTGACCTATCTCACATTGAGCTTTCTATGCTATCTCACTATCTTGCTAGGTGGGACTCCGGAAGGTATGCGGACATCCTCCTCAACGGAGACATTCATCAAGTCAACGCTGACAAAGTAGGCGTCACAAGGTCACAGATTAAGGTAATTAGCTACGCTTTTCTGTATGGAGCTGGCGATGAAAAGATCGGACACAGCTATGACAAACAGTTATCTTCCGCGAAAGCGAAGAAGAAAGGCAAGGAAATCAGAGCCGCATATGTTGAGGCGATTGATGGACTCGGTGATCTCCTCGCTGCAACTAAAAAGGCTGCAGAGAGAGGGTACATTAGGTCTATCGATGGTAGAAAAATTGACCTGGATTCGCCGCATAAAGCGCTGAACTACCTGCTCCAGTCAGGAGCCGGAGTGGTCGCGAAGAGGTGGATGGTCATCAATAACAATCACATTAAACAACTAAACCTGTGCTGCTCTCAGCTTGCATTCGTGCACGATGAATTGCAGTTCGAGGTAGATCCAAATCATGCAAAAGACTTATGTTCATCCCTGGTACTCAGCGCTACAGAAGCTGGAGAGTACTACAACCTTCGCTGCAGAATCGATGCAGAAGCCACCACTGGAAACAACTGGAGTGAAACACACTAATGATCTACGGAAAGACAAACGTTAAGGTTGCAAAACCTGCAAAGAAAACACGACAAGGCAATGGACGCAATAGCAAACCATCGCACGGGAGGAAGCTAAAGCGAGGACAAGGATGACTAAACTCCTGATCGACGCTGACTATATTGTTTATAAGAGCTGTGCTGCTGCAGAGTTTGATATTGACTACGGCAATGATGTAATTGTTGTCGGCTCTAAATTTAGCGAGGCGTATGCCAACACTATTAAAGATATCAATCGTATTAAATCCGGTTTCTTTGATGCTGATGTCATTCTTTTCTTTAGTGATTCTATTAACTTTAGGAAACGTGTTGACCCAGCGTACAAAGGTCACCGCAACCGCAAGAAACCCTGTGGTTACAAGCGAGTAATTAACAAGCTCCACGATGACTATAAAGTAATCATCATGCCTGAGCTTGAAGCAGATGACGCTATGGGTGTCTATGCAACATCGAATGATGACTGTATTATCTGCTCACCTGACAAGGATATGAAACAAATTCCTGGCCAGCTGTTCAACATGGATGAAGTGTTCACAATTACGCCAGCGGAAGGCTGGCAATGGTTCTTGATTCAAACACTGTCAGGTGACCAAACTGATGGTTATTCCGGTGCACCAGGGTTCGGTGTAAAAACTAGCGCAAAATTTTTTGCGGAGCATGGATACACCTGGAATAGTGTTACGGACGCATTTATTCAAAAAGGTCTCACAGAAGAGGATGCTTTGAAGAATGCAAGGCTTGCAAAGATCTTAACTGCTGAGGACTACAACAATGGACCTATCTTATGGTCTCCCACCGATGCCTACGACAAAACTGACAATGGAGCAGGAGTTCAAGCTGAGGCGAATTGCTGATCTGCTTGCTAGAGATGTCACAACTAAAGATGACATCATTCCCTTGTTCCTAGATATACAAAAGCACAACTTTATTTTGACCAACAATATTGGTCAATTGTTAGAAGCATGGACCATCCAGCCCACTACACCCGAGGATCTATCGAAGTCTGGGACTTCATCAGAGATCAAGGATTAAATTATCACCGCGGCAATGCTATTAAATATATTTGCAGAGCCGGTTACAAAAGCGTTGCTACGGAAACGCAGGACATCAAAAAGGCTATCCACTATCTTAAAAATGAACTCGAATATCTCGAATCACTGTCGGAGTCAGTCGCTGTCGGATCAAGCAATACAGTTCCGCTCAGCTTATGGAATCCAGAACTCTCCGGAGAACCGGACTATGCAACTGGATTTGATCGCTGAGGAATACAGTGAACTTTGTTACGCTCGTGGCAATGAAGGCTACGAAGAAGAACTAAAAGAGTTAGCAGATTTGGTGTATGTCTGCTTTCAATATGCAGAGAACATGGAGTGGGATCTTGAAGAAGCCATGCACCGTGTTCACAAATCCAACATGTCAAAGCTTGGTTTGGACGGTACACCCATTCGCCGTAAGGACGGCAAGATCCTGAAAGGACCTAACTATCAACCACCTTCACTCACTGATCTAGTAAACAAATGACACCCGCTGAACTGAAAGAAAACCTTATCAAGCAATATAACGAAGTCGTCACCTCCCTCAAGGTATTGGAGGGTGCTATTGCTGCCTGTGATGCATTGCTGAACGAAGAAACCACTGAAGAAGTAACGACTGAAGAAACCACAAATGGCTGAGCTGATCTCTAGAACTGGACGTGTGCAAAGTTGGATTGATGATCCGACTGGACGTTTACCCGTGTCGTGCACGGTATTTGTAGTTGACAATGAAATGGAGGGACCAAATGGAATCGAAGCAAGTTGGAGATTTGCTTCCCACGCTCTCAGAAATGGTGCAGGAGTTGCAGTACATCTATCGCGACTCGATCCCAAGGGATACGAGAGACCGTCAGGTGTCGTTGCGTCTGGTCCTGTTTCATTTGGGAGAATCCTATCAGCTCTTAACGAAACTCTCCGAAGAGGAGGCAAGTACAAGAACGGAGCGATAGTTCTCCATCTTGATGCTAATCATCCTGATGTAGATGAGTTCATTACCGCTCCGCGAGAAGTGCTCCCATGGGTAAAGCGTTGTGTGAATATCACTCAAGAGTGGTGGGATGATATGGATGTTATCACGAGACAAAAATTACTGAAAGCTATTAAAGCTGGTGATATCTGGCTGAACAAAGTTAAGTATGAAGGAAACAAAAGAATCCGTGGAAACGTATGCCTTGAAGTGTACCTGCCATCCAGAGGGACTTGTCTACTACAGCACGTTAATCTTGGAGCAACTGCATTCGACCAAATCCCTGCTGCTTTCATGCAAGGGATGTCGGAACTTTGTGAACTCCATTCAAAGACAGGTGTTGGAGAGACTGGAGAATACCTCCCTTCAGAAACAGATCGACAGGTTGGACTTGGAGTGTTGGGTCTCGCAAACCTCTTGCGAAAGTACAGTGTCACCTACGAACAGTTTGGAAGAGCACTTAAGCAGTTCTTGGCAGGAGTAGAAAAAGCTACTGTTGCTTTTACCTTGGTAAAGAAGATTAACCAAGGCATCCAGGACGCTGCTGGTATTGCACGTCGCTACAACATGGTGCGAGCCTTTGCAATCGCTCCTACAGCGTCTTGTAGCTACCGCTCTAAGGACTCTGACGGCTACACCTGTACGCCGGAGATTGCTCCACCAATTGCACGAACTGTTGACCGTGACTCCGGTACTTTTGGTGTTGAAACATATAACTATGGCGATGTTGAAATCGCTAGTGAAGTTGGTTGGGAAAACTATAAAGCTGTCGCTGACGGCATTATGGAACTCTACCGACGCAGTGGACTTCTACACGGTTACTCGTTCAATTGGTGGTCTGACATGGCTGTCATGGATAACGAGTTCATCGAAGAGTGGCTCCGGTCTCCACAAACATCGCTGTATTACAGCTTGCAGGTGATGGGTGATGTTCAAGATAAATCAAATGCTTATGCTGCTTTGAATGAAAACGAAGTCGATGATTACTTGAGCAGCCTACTAGAGCCTGAGAAAGAACCACAATGTGACTGTGCAGAATGAACCCTTATCAAAAACTAATGGCGCGTAAGCGCAAATGGACACCAGTTAAACCTACAGCTGGTGTCTGCAAGGAAGGTGCGGAGGAAGCTATCTATCGCGCTCTTGCATTAAGGCATATGGAATTACCTGTCGGAGATTTTATTACCGATGCTCTATCCACTGACATACCAGAAGTCTCAAGAGAGATACTCATCCACAATGTACGGGATGAAGAGAACCACGACCTGGCACTCGGTTTCATTGCCGATGCTTACGGCGTTGATGAAAAAGCTGAGAAGGAAGCGATGGCGCTACGAAAGGCGTGGGTGTCGCATCCAGATCACACGGTACTCAAAGCAATGGTTGCCGAGCGTGCGATTTTCTTCGTACTACTCCCATTCTTTCGATTTAATGGTGACGCTGCAATGCGTACAACCTCTGCGGACATAAGTAGAGATGAGCAGATACATGTGGCGACTAATAGCCTTGTGTGTGCTGAGCTTGGACTCGTTCCTTCTCAGTCCCTGGATAAGTTACGCAAGGCAACTATTAACTGGGTGATGCAACCGCTGTCCGCTACAGCAACCGATAAATATTTGAATAAAAAATTTTGGTTGGATTCCAGTGACCGGCTGATGTATGAAGGTAAAGCACCTGAACTATCTGCCACTAAGTCTGCTCGGATGCCAGCATTCTTTGAGCATTCTAATGTCAACCTCCCACAATATGCTTAATCTTCTAGAGACTGTTGGCCTGCAATCACAGCAGGTCCTTGAGTCTTTAGATCAAACTTTTCCACCTGTTAACCCCACACCTGACATGGCGATTGAACAGATCATGTATCGAGCTGGTCAACGTCATGTTGTGGAGTGGATCAAACAACAAATGGAGCAAGAATAATGTGCTTTTTACAACCTAAGGCACCTAAGCCACCGCCGCCGCCGCCCCCACTTCCTCCTGCACCAGCTCCACCACCGCCGCCCCCGAAGCCTGCACCTGCACCTAAGCAGGCACAGCCTGTAGGGTCACAGCCGGACTTGCGAGTAGGTGCACAGAAGAAAGCAGCTACACAAAAGAATAGAGTTACATCTAATTCTCTGCGCAGCACACTGAATATTAGTGGCAGTGAGGGAGGATTGAACTCATGAGGGCAAGGCTACGATATAACGAACTACAGAGTGAACGTCAGCAGTTCCTTGACATCGCTCATGAATGTTCGCAGCTAACGCTGCCTTACCTAATCAAACGTCAAGACGATAATTCTCAGCATAAAAAGCTGACTACGCCTTGGCAAAGTATTGGAGCCAAAGCAACAGTGACACTTGCATCTAAGCTGATGCTAGCTTTGCTGCCTCCACAGACAAGTTTCTTCAAACTACAAATCAGAGATGATAAGTTGGGTGAGGAGATTGATCCACAGATTCGTAGTGAACTTGACCTGTCCTTCTCTAAGATGGAGAGGATGGTCATGGACTATATTAATGCATCTAATGATCGTGTTGTAATTCACCAAGCCATCAAACACCTTGTTGTAGGTGGTAACTCTCTTATCTATATGGGTAAGGATGGTCTTAAGAACTACCCACTAAATCGTTATGTAGTGGACCGCGATGGCAACGGTAATGTCATTGAGATTGTCACTAAGGAACTTATTAGTCGTAAACTGCTTGGCCTTCCTGAACCGTCTGATCACAAACCCAATGAGGTAAGTGCTGGTGGTGGTTTAAATGGCAGAACAGGAACGAACACATATGATGATGATTGTGAAGTATACACTCACGTCAGACTAGACAAGAGCAACGGTCGCTGGACATGGTATCAAGAAGCTGAGGATAAGCAGCTGCCTGATAGCCGTGGTACATCGCCTAAAAATGCATCACCTTGGCTGGTACTTAGATTCAATAATTTTGATGGTGAAGCCTACGGTCGTGGCCGTGTCGAAGAGTTTCTTGGTGACCTTAAGTCACTCGAAGGACTCTCTCAGGCACTCGTAGAAGGCTCTGCAGCCGCAGCTAAGGTTGTCTTCCTTGTCTCACCATCTAGCACACTAAAACCACAGTCTCTAGCGCAAGCTGGCAACGGCGCAATCATTCAGGGTAGACCTGAAGATGTGCAGGTTGTACAGGTTGGTAAGACTGCTGATTTCAGGACTGCCTATGACTATGCTAATCAGCTGGGTCAACGCATTCTTGATGCATTCATGGTACTGAATGTCAGACAGTCTGAACGCACGACTGCAGAAGAGGTTCGCTTGACGCAACTAGAACTTGACAGCCAACTTGCTGGATTGTTCAGCCTGCTAACAGTTGAGTTCCTCAAACCATATCTTGATCGTACGCTGATGGTACTGCAACGCAGTGGTCAGCTACCCAAACTACCCAAAGGCATTGTCCGACCACAGATCGTGGCTGGTGTTAATGCATTGGGTCGTGGTCAAGATAGAGAAGCACTGATTCAGTTCATCACAACCATTGCACAGACAATGGGTCCAGAAGCTATTCAGAGGTTCATCAACCCTGATGAATACATTAAGCGTCTGGCTACTGCACAAGGTATTGATGTGTTGAACCTAGTCAAGAGTATGTCTGACATCCAGAATGAGATGCAAAAACAGCAGCAACAAGTTGCACAGCAAGAACTGCTTAAGCAAGCTGGTCAGTTTGCATCATCACCGATGTTGGATCCAAGTAAAAATCCACAAGCACAGGAGATGATAGATGGATTCACCCAAGGAGCCGCGCAAGCGGACCCGAACCCGGAAGGTTAATCAGCCACCTAATGAAAAGGTAGAGCTGACAGTAGAAGAACCTATTGCACCTGAAAATAAGTATGCACCTAAACCTAAGATCGGTGCAAATCGTCCGAAAAACATTGTCAACACTGTCGGACTTGGAAACCTAAAAGTAGATACAGTTAATGGCTACACTGACGTATGATCCCACTCCAGCTGATCAGCCTGAGTTTACTGAAGCAGAACAAGAAGCAATAGCAATTGGTGAAGCTGCTGCTAAGGAACAAGAAGCTGCATATGCTGGTAAGTTTAAAGATGCAGAAGAGCTTGAGAAAGCTTACATCGAACTACAAAAGAAACTTGGAGAGTCCAATGAAAATGAGGAGCTGCGGGAGCAAGAAGAAACCCCCGAAGAAGAAGTAGAATCCAACCCTGCTATTGATCTGATTACTGAAGCATCACAGTTGTATGCAGAAAATGGTGAGCTGACTCCTGAAGTGATGGAACAGTTCACCTCTATGTCTAGTACAGATCTGGTTAATGCATACATTGAGATGCAAGGAAACCTGCCACAAGCTGAGTCACCTGACCTTACTGAGGGTGAGGTGAATCAGATTCAGAACTCAGCAGGTGGTGAAGAAGGTTACAAACAACTGATGGCATGGTCTGGTGAGAACCTTGATCAAGCTGATATTGAAGCTTTCGATGCTTTGGTGGAATCAGGTAATGCACGACTCATTCGTCTTGCTGTATCTGGTCTCCGGTCAGAGATGGAGAAGGCAGTTGGATTTGACGGTGAGATGGTTACTGGTCGTGCACCTAATCAACCTGCTGACGTGTTCCGTAGTCAAGCGGAAGTTGTAAAAGCAATGAGTGATCCTAGGTATGACCGTGATCCTGCTTACCGTAATGATGTGTTCGAGAAACTATCACGTTCTGATATCGACTACTAATGTCTAAGAATGTAAGCCTGAAAATGGGCAAACATAAATCCCGTAGCGGTGGCCTGACTGCTGCGGGTCGTCGTAAGTACAACAGGGCGACTGGCTCAAACCTGAAAGCACCACAGCCTGGAGGAGGTCCACGTAAGCGGTCCTTCTGTGCAAGGTTTCGTGGAATGAAAGGACCTATGAAAAAACCTAACGGCAAGCCAACCCGTAAAGCATTGGCACTTCGCAGATGGAAATGTTAACCATGAAACAAAGACTAGATAAAAGTTGTTGGAAGGGTTACGAGAAGAGAGGTACTAAAGTTTCTTCACGTAGTGGTACAAAAACCCGTGTTAACAACTGTGTAAAAAAAGGTACTCCTAAAAAGAAAAAGTAATTAATTGTGGTGGGTGGGTTGGTTCTAAACATACTTAATTTACATGACCGCATTAATTCAACAGCAGTCTCGTTCTAATTGGGATGAGTTCTGCAGCTGGGTAACCAGCACTAATAACCGGTTGTATGTTGGTTGGTTCGGTGTCCTTATGATCCCGACACTTCTGGCAGCAACCATTTGTTTTATCACTGCATTCGTTGCAGCACCACCAGTAGATATTGATGGAATCAGAGAACCAGTCGCAGGCTCCCTCCTTTATGGAAACAACATCATATCGGGAGCCGTCGTTCCGAGCAGCAATGCCATCGGACTACACTTCTACCCAATTTGGGAAGCTAATTCACTTGATGAATGGCTCTACAACGGAGGTCCATTCCAGCTTGTCGTTTTCCACTTCCTCATTGGTATCTATTCTTACATGGGACGAGAATGGGAACTTAGCTATCGACTAGGTATGCGTCCCTGGATCTTTGTTGCTTACTCAGCTCCAGTTGCTGCAGCTTCTGCAGTCTTCCTTGTGTACCCATTTGGACAAGGATCTTTTAGTGATGCTATGCCTCTAGGTATCAGTGGAACATTTAACTATATGCTCGTTTTCCAAGCCGAACACAATATTCTCATGCACCCATTCCATATGCTTGGTGTCGCTGGTGTATTTGGTGGCGCTCTCTTCTCAGCTATGCATGGAAGTCTCGTCACATCCTCGCTTATTAGGGAAACTACCGAGCAAGAATCCCACAACAATGGATACAAGTTTGGTCAAGAGGAAGAGACCTACAATATCGTTGCGGCTCACGGATACTTTGGACGACTAATTTTTCAATATGCTAGCTTTAACAATTCTAGGTCACTGCATTTTTTCCTCGCAGCATTCCCAGTTATCGGTATCTGGTTTACCTCCCTCGGCGTCAGTACCATGGCTTTTAACCTCAATGGATTCAACTTCAATCAATCCATTAATTCAAGTGAAGGTCATGTGGTGAACACCTGGGCTGATGTGCTGAACCGTGCCGGTCTTGGTATGGAAGTGATGCACGAAAGAAATGCACACAACTTCCCACTGGATCTCGCTACTGCCAGCACAACACCAGTAGCACTGAACACTTCTTTGATTGGATAAAAGTATCTTTTCTAATTAATTATTATGCCTTATAATCCAACCTCCTCAGGACTCACAGTTGAATATGTAGTTAAGACAACAGGTGATCGCTTTTTTATTCCAGTGAATGCTCCTGAAGCATCAATGGCTAATCAACGTGCTCAATGCCTTAAGGTCGCTCCTAATGGTACTGAGAAAGTAGCAACTTAATAAAACTAGGCTGATGGTGTAGGACGGGTTCGACTCCCGTCCCAGTCATTGGTAGAGCCGCTAAGGCGACAACTCTACCGTGCACGGTAATGAAAAGACCTTAACATTTTCAATAAAAAATTTTGCTAGCAAGAAAAACTATAACTTATCTTTATTTACAATAATGGCTAATTCTGTTATTACCCCTATTGGTTCTATTAACTCGAACCCCTCTACTATTGCACTTACGCAAGGTGGAGCTAACTATGATGCTAAGTACGCAACTTACCTGAAGCTTTTTTCTGGTGAGATGATCAAGGCCTATGAGTCTGCATGTATCGCCAAAGGTACTGTGCAGTCCCGTACCCTGCGTAACGGTAAGTCCCTGCAGTTCATCTACACGGGACGTATGACCGCTGACTACCACACTCCTGGTACTCCTATTCTTGGTTCCGGTGATCCTCCGGTGGCCGAGAAGACCATCGTGATGGATGACCTGCTCGTCAGCTCTGCATTCTTGTATTCCTTGGACGAAACTCTGGCTCACTACAGCCTTCGTTCTGAGATCTCTGCCAAGATCGGTCACGCTCTTGCTGAGGCTTATGACAAGAAGATCTTCCGCATGATTGCTAAGTCTGCTCGTGAAGCTCATCCCATCACTGCATCTCCTGGTCCTGAGCCCGGTGGTTCTGTGATCAAGCTTGGTGCTGGTAACGAGTTCAACGCTCAAGCTCTGGTTGATGCCTTCTTCGAAGCTGCATCTATTCTTGATGAGAAGAACGTTCCTACCTCTGGTCGTTTTGCTGTCCTGTCTCCTCGTCAGTATTACGCACTCATCTCTCAGGTTGATACCAACATCCTGAACCGCGACTTTGGCAACAACTCTGGCAGCCTCACCTCTGGTGAAGGTCTGTATGAGATCGCTGGTATCTCCATTCGTCGTTCAAACAACCTGCCTTTCATGGCTGGTAACGTTGCTCGTGTGAATGGTGAGAACAACGACTATAGCGGTGACTTCACTAGCCACTGTGGTCTCATCTACATGCGTGATGCCGCTGCTGTTGTCGAAGGTATTGGTCCTCAAGTCCAGACCACTGGATCTGATGTGAACACCATGTACCAAGGTGACGTTGTGGTTGGTCGTATGGCTATGGGTGCTGGCATCCTGAACCCTGCTGCTGCTATCGAACTGCAAGCTGCTTGATGGAGTCGTGACACATGGCTTCTAATCTGAATGCTGGTGTCGGACAACATGCAACTGTTACTAATAAAACTGGAAAAGCCGGTTCTGTATCTCAGAACCCGGCTCCTCCGGTTGAGGCTGGTAACAACTCTGCTAAGTCTGCTTACACCACAGTGAGTTCTACGGCACCCCTCGTGTCAATGCCTACCTTCGGTTCGATTGCAACTGCTTCTCTGACTACTTCTGTTTCTACTAAAGCAGACGGTACTCAGACTGCTGTCGCAACTACCGTTGTTGGTTCAGGTACAGGCGCAACTGTCACTTACACTGTCGCATCTAGCTCAGCAAGTAATCTTTCCATCGTTTCTGCTGGAACTAATTACGTTGTTGGTGATGTGTTGACAGTCGTTGGTGACACAAGCGTCACTGTTACTGTTAATTCTGTTGCATAATTATGGCTACTACTACTCGTTTTTCCGTCGCTAAGACCAAGAAAAGCTACTCCGCACAAGGAGTTGATGCTGTTCTGGGTTCTACCGTGAAGAGTGAAACTGAACAGTGGACTGGCGGTCTTGCCTATCCTCCTTCAGGTAACACTTCTCGGCTTGCTCCGACTTCCTGATTTATACCGGACCCTCTTCGGAGGGTCTTTTTTTTACCTTTTATTGAGATTGATATTCAATGAACACTAGCATTCAAACTGAGACCGAACTCTCCAGCGTCAACTCAATACTAGGGAGCATCGGGCAAGCACCTATCAGCCGTATCTACAACAATAGTGGTACTGCACTTACATATGTCAACCCTGAAATTTCATATATTCATCAGATCCTCATGGAGGTTAATACTGATGTACAGAATGAAGGATGGGTTTTTAATCGCGAACTGAATTATCCACTTACCCCTGATTCTAATGGAGAGATTATTGTACCAGCAAATGTTCTCCGTATGGATATGCACGATAACGCTACTTATCGGACTACTGATTTTGTATTAAGAAACGGAAAACTATACGATAAGTATAACCATACCTTTAAGTTTGATCCTCAAGTAAAGATCTGCTTTGATATTACTTGGAAGTGGGATTATGAAGAACTACCTTCGGTATTCAAGCGTTATATCACTCTACGTGCTAGTGGTCGTGCTGCTACACAGCTGGTTACCAACCCTCAGCTGGTACAGCTTTTAGGTTCGCAAGAGTCACAAGCACGAGCATCATGTCTGGAGTACGAATGTAATCAAGGTGACCATAGTATCTTTGGTTTTCCAGATGGATCAATTTATAGAAGCTATCAACCTTACAGAGCCCTTGCACGATGAGCAGCGTTTCACAGATTATTCCTAACTATGCAACTGGTGGTATTTCTGACCAACCAGACGAACTAAAAAAACCAGGCCAGCTAAGGGATTGTCTGAATGCTTACCCTGATCTTGTACATGGTCTGTATAAAAGACCTGGCTTCCAGTTGTTGAAAGAATTTTTATATGATGAGTGTACCCAATCTAATACACCGCAGAATGGTACGTGGTTTCCATTTATTAGACAAAATACTATAACCAAGACCCAAGAAAACTATTTGTTTTATATCAATCAGGCTGGTAGCTTTCATGCCTATGATATGAATGGAAATAATGTAGATGTATTTTATAGTCAGGAACCGCTTACTACTAAGCAAATCAACGAAGGTAATATAGATTTCAACCAACTACTTATTTGTGAGCGTTATCCTTACTTTGCCCATACAGAAAACAATGGACTAAAGGCCGTCACTGTTAACAATTTTACAGTAGTCACTAATCCTGAGAACATTGTAACTACATCTAAAAGTGATAACAGAAGACCATTTGAAGCGTTTATAGAAATTACTCAACTCGTTTATGGTAGGGAGTATCTTCTTGGTATTGACCTACTTAACAATACAGCACCTAATGCTCAGTATACTGTGGCTACTAAAATCAATCTAATTGATGTAGTTAACACTCGCAAGGATGTCAATGAAGATCCTTCTTGTCCTGCGCAGTTTAATCAAATTATTACGTTTGATGATACTTACGAATTTAGAGGTGGTAGGCGTGGTCAGCAAGGTTTGCAGATCAATATCAACACAGTCGGCGTCCAGGTACAAGGCAAAAACAACGTTAAATGTAGATATCGAACTACACTTGATCTTCTAGCTGGCGGTACTAATTGGAGAAAGGGCGACCAAGTTCTGGTATCCCAATCTGGTGCAAAAGGTAAACCAAGGCCAACTGGTAATGATATTTATTACATTATCGAAGTTACTGAAGTAAAAACTGTATACGCATCTAATCAGTATGCAATTACAGGTGTCACCACACCTAGCAGCGGTAATGTTGTAGTTAAGATTAACGATGTTCTGACACAGTTAAAAACGCAAATTCAAAACAATACCCCTTTGCTAGCTGCAAAGATAGACATTGTAGGCAACGGGTTATATATACATCATCACGAAGCATTCACTGTTTCTACAAGTGAAAAGGATTTAATGAATATCCTGAGTAACACAGATGAGGATCAAAATAACCCTTATGTTGTCGTTAATAATGTATCTCGACTTCCTATTGAATGTAAGGACGGTCTTGTTGTCAAGGTGGCTAATTCCTTCTCTGATGATGATGACTATTTTGTTCAGTTTAAATCTAATTATGGTGAGGTAAGCTCTGGTCAAGGAGAAGCCGCAACTGGTTATTGGGAAGAAGTAGCAGAGCCTGGTTCTAACACTATTCTGAACTCATCAGATATGCCTCATGTCATTATCTTTGCTAATAAAGCTAATGGCGATCCAGCTTTTATTGCATCTGCCGTTGATTATAACAACAGGACTTGCGGTAGTGATGATTTTAATCCTAGTTTTGTTGATAGCCCTATATCTAATGTTCACTTCTACAGAAACAGACTTGTATTTCTGAGCGAAGAGAATGTCGTTATGTCAAGTGCTGGCGATCTATTTAATTGGTTTCCCTCTTCTGCTCTAGGTGTGTCATCCAGTGATCCTGTTGATCTTAGTGTTTCTACTAACTTTAGCTCAGTTCTGCAAGATGCTATTGTTATCAACAGTGGCATGATTCTGTTTAGTAAGTATCAGCAGTTTAGGCTGGATACATCCAACGACATCCTGAGTCCCAGTACTGCCAAGATCTCTGAGATAAGCAGATATGAGTTTGATATTGAGACTAGACCATTTGCCCTAGGAACCAACATTGGTTTTATGGGATTGTCTACGACACACAGCACGTTCTATGAACTGACTAATGTGTTTGACCAAGGTCCTGTTGATGTTATCGAAAGAAGCAAGATTATAAGTAAAACTATTCCTCCTGGTATGAATCTCATTGCTGATTCTAAAGAAGCTAATGTTGTATTTGTAGGTAAGTTTGATTCTGATATCGTGTATGGCTACCGTTATTTCACTGAAACTAATCAGAATAGTATTCAAAGCTGTTGGTTTAGATGGCAGCTGCCTGGTAACTTAGCTCAACACTTTGTTATTGATGGTGACTACTATTGTGTTGTTGAAGGTGACGACGGATTTAGTAAATTTATTAAACTTGCTCTAGATAAACTACCTACTGATGGTCCATTCTACGACTACTGGCAGACAGATGCTACTCAATCAGCACTAACTCAGAAGACGTATAAATTTAAACTTGACTTCCCTACTATCAATTTACTTAAGGCTGAGCAAGGTCAGTTCAGATCAGATACGACTGCATCTCTTGTAGTGCATAGATGTAATTGGAATTTTGCTGACATTGGTAGCTATCAATTTATTGTCTCTAGAGATGGCATGGATGCATACACAGTGTTGTATGAATCTAGATATATGGATGAGTACCTAGCTGGAGAAGATCCCTTGGTTACAGAGGTTGAAAGAACAGTTCCTGTGTACACAAGAAATAACAACCTTAGCATTTCTCTTGAGTCTGAGTTTCCACATCCATTAGTTCTGCGTTCTATGAGATGGGAAGGAGATTATAATCAACGCTATTACAAACGTGTCTAAATTTATTCACCCATGTACATTGGAGGCCGCCTATCAGGTTGCCTCTCAGTTACGCGAGGATGACCGTAGAGAGTGCGAAGAGGGTCACGGCAGTATTCCTACTATCCACATCCCTCTTGCCTCTTCAGAGTGCTTCTGCGTATCTTTCAACGTGCCTGACGGCAGGATTGCCGGTCTGGCTGGTATTTATAAGGATGGTCAGATATGGATGTTATGTACACCAGCCATAGAAGACTTCCCGCATCATTTTGCAAGAGAGGCTAAACGCTTTATTGACAGGCGTCCTGAGCCTTACCTGTGGAACATCGTTGACAAGAGGAATACCGTCCACATCAAACTACTTAAATTTCTAGGTTTCACGCTACACGAGGAAGTGAGGCATGGTCCTAACAACTTACCCTTTATACGATTTGATAAATGTGCAGTGCAACCGCATTAGGTGTTGCTTCATTCGGAGTATCAGCAGTTGGAGCCATTGGACAACACCAGTCCGCACAAGCTCAGGCTGATGCTCAGAACAAAGCAGCCAGCAACAACTACAAACATAAGATGAAGGTTCGTGAGCGTAACTGGGATCGTGAACGCTTCCGTTACAACACAAACCTCGTCCAGTACCAACGTAATCTAAGTGAAAATGCTTTAGCTGCTAACCGTGCCTACGCAAGTGAACAGCAAAAGCTAAATAATATTTATAAGCAAGCGTCATTTAGGAATCAAGCTAACCTCGCGCAATTAGTACAAGGATCTGATAAAGCCGCTGCAGCTGGCATGACTGGAAGATCAGCACAGCGACTAGACAATCAGATTGTTAGTCAGTTTGGTCGTAACCAAGCCATCGCTGCTGAGTCTTTATTTGGTGCAGGTATGGCTTATCAGGACCGTGTTGGATCTATCAACAGGTCACTGCAGGGAGATAACAACAGGGCGTATCAAAACGTTGCTGTCCAACCGATGCCAGATCTTGCTTCACCGCCACCTGTCATGACACCTGGACCGTCACCACTTGGCTTGGTTGCGGGTCTTGGTGGTGCTGCTCTTGGAGGCATTGGTACATATAACGAGCTTGTACCAGCAGATAAACAAATTGGTTATACAGCATCGTAACTATGGAACAAGATCAATTTCAAATATACGGTAATGGTGTGCAGTATCAGACTGTGCATCAGGTTGACTTGATTCCTGCTATTGACAAGGAACAAGCAAGACAACGTGCAGGTGATCAAGAATTCTTGGCAGCAGTCCGTGAAAACAACAGACAAAGAGTAGAAAATGCCAAGCTTGCTGAACGGGATCTTCAAGCACTAAGTAAGTTTAGTGGAAAACTTGTAGACTTTTTAGTAGATAACCAGAAAAAGCAAAATAAGCGGGATCATGCGGCTGGTATTGAAATAGGGTTGCAAAGACATCGAGAAGGCACCCTTAATACTACCAGCTTTGATGAAGGGCTTGAGGTTGCTAAAGAACAAGATGCTATTGCTAGTGAAGTTGAATCTGATGTACTGAACAACAGTGGCGCAAACTATGAGGCTTCTGCCAACATTGGCAAAAACACAGCCTGGAAACAAGTAGGCATTCGCGAAGGCTTTGCTTTAGGTGCTGTTAGTGGTTACTCAACTTTTGTAGATCAGAGACTTGGCGATAAAACTTTTGCATCATCAGCTGAATATGCTGCAGCCTTGTCAAAAGTAAGGCAAGAATTTTATATCGAGGCCGGTTTGGCTGGAAAAGATTCATCTCTTAGGCCAGAGTTTCTAGTAAATAATGTTTATAAACAACTGACCAAGGATGATGCAGTATTGATGCGTAAGTGGCAGAAGCAATTCTCCATTGATGATTCTTTTAAACGACAGGCTGAGGCATCTACAACACTTCTAGCTACTAAAGATGTTCCATCATTTCTGAATTCTACACGCAATACTGTTGATGAGAACGGTCAACCTCTAGGTTTTTCAGGTGCGTGGGGTCTGTTTGAAACTGAACTAACTGATGGTATTGCCGCCGGTAAATATTCAGAAGGTGACCTCATTCTAATGGAAAGTCAGCCTATCCCTGGTGACCCTAAAGGTCGTACCTATGGTGAACTTTATGCAACTAGGTTTGGTAAGATCCGCAGAAAGGCTGCTGCACAGAGACGGAAAGATTGGGAAAACGAAGAGACTGATCGTAGGCAAGAATTTGAGCAGGCTGAGCAAGAGTTAGTCGATTCTTTTATTGATACAGCTGATACAGATGGGTTCACTGATGATCAGATTGATGATGCTATCAATACTCTTCGAGACGAATACGGTATGGAGAGTAGTGAACTTACAGCTTTGAAAACATCTACTGTTGATGCTAAGCAACGTGAGGTTCAGGAAGATCAAATTGAAAATCTCGTAGCTAATAATCTTCTCACTACAGACCGACTTAAGCGTTTTGATCCAAAACTGCAAAAGAAATACTTGACTGTTGCTCAGACTACTGACAAATTACTTGAAGCAAATGGTGGAAATCTAAAGGTCCAGCTTGATGCCATCGAAGATATGGTTGAGGACAAAGCTAACGTTACTAGAGATAGTAAGAAGCATCATACTGTTGGACTTATGGTTGCTCGGCAACAACAAAAGTTTCAGAAGCTTGTTACTGATTACGCGGTTGGTGGGAGTAATGATCCTGTAGGTGATGCTTTCAGGCAAGTTGAAGCTGAGTTCGAGTCTGTAAAGCAATCTGCCAATGGTTATGCACATGAGTTTGCATTTGACAGAGGAGGTGTACAACTAGCTCAGGAAGAGATGGACTATCGAATCAGGTTTATTGATACCAACCTTAAGTCGTATGGCAGCAATGCCATTGATATGCCAAATACTTTTTTCTCGCAAGATGCATTGAAGAATATGGTCAAAGGTTTTGGTTCTGATAACTGGACTACTGACCCACAGATTGATTATATCGCAGACAAGTTAGGTGTAGATCCACTCACGGTTTTAAACAGACAATTAAAGGCTAACGGAATGGATGCATTACCTCCTAGTCCTGCTATTGAGGTAGTTAATAAACTAACTCCTACACAGCAACGACTGCTTAATAAATATAAAACTCCTGATAGATCTACTAGAGGTCTTATGGGAGTATCTGAGTTCACGCCAAACATCGTGCCTAAGGGTTATGGTTCTTTGGTTGAATCAGCTGCTAAAAAGCACAACATCGATCCAGCTATTTTATCTGGTCTTATTGAAACTGAGTCAGGTTGGAACCCTAACGCTATTAGCCGTTCAGGTGCTAAAGGTTTGACCCAGTTTATGGATCCAACAGCAGCAGAATTTGGAGTCAATGTATTTGACCCAGCTTCTGCAATTGATGGTGGTGCTAGGTATCTTAGATATCTTATTGATTATTTTAATGGCGACATGCGTCTTGCCATTTTTGCTTACAACGGTGGTATGGGTAACATCCAAAAGTTTGGCGGTCCTATCCCTGGCAGTAGGGAAAACCAAGAATACTATGGAAAGGTTATTCGTAATGCTGGTAAGTATGGTTATGGAAAGCAAGCTCTCCGTGACCCTGCAATACTTAGACCCTCAATATTATGAGCGATCCTATTAATGACATCTTTAACGGTACGCCGGACGGGATTGATCAGGACGAACTATTAGAAATGCAGGCTGCTACTCAACAAAGAGCAGCCGATGCAGAAACACTAAAGACTGAAGTAGAGGAGAAGCCTCAATACGATGTAGCTCCTGACTCTAAAAGTAAGTCAGAGCCTGATGTAAAACCTGAGCCTGCTAAGGCAGAACAGGTAAAGAATGAACGGATGTCTGTAGATGACATCCTTGCTGGTAAAGGTCCTGTGATGCCTGGTGAGGCAGTTGCAACAGGTACTATTGACTGGGGTGTAGATCTTATTAACAAGATCCCTGGTGTCAGTATTCCTAAATTACCAAAGTACCAGGATGAAGTAGCGACATCCATTAGAGATATTTCTAGTGTTGTCGTTCCTACAGTTGGTCTGACACTAACTGGTGTTGGTGCTCTGCAAGCTGCTGGTAAGGGCTCCAAGATTGCAGCTTTGTCTGACCCTTTTGTTAAGTATTTAGCAACTACAAGTGCCAGCGCTGGTATCGGTGCTGGTGTTGATTTTGTTGCAGAAACAAATGAAAGAGACGACAATGTACTTGGCACACTGAAAAAGTCTTTTCCCAAAACTTTTGGTTGGGTGCCTGATGACCTTGCTACCCTTGATTCTGATAGTCCTGATGTTAAGCGTGCTAAGAACGTCTATGAAGGCGTTGGTCTTGGTATCTTCACTGACATTATTGGTGGTGCTGTCCAGTTAGCGGCAAAACTTGCGGGTTCTAAAGCTGCTACGCGATGGATTCCTGAATCAGAAAAAGCAAAGACATGGCTAAAGAACAACACACCTGATACTGCTGAAGATGTAATTGAAAAGGGCGTTGCTAAGCGTACAGAAGATCTTGACAACCTTGGTGGTTATAACTTCTCTAAGGCACAGAACCTAGATGAACCTATCTTTGGCGTACATGACCTGTACGGTTATGAAGAGATGGGTATTAGGACTGCTGATGACATGGGTATTGTTGGTGCTTCTGTTGACCTTGTTCGCGTTCAAAACAATCTAGATACCTCATATGGTCGTCTGGGTAGTGGAATGACTGAGCCTGCACTGAAGTATTCACTTGAAGGTGTAGAAGAATACACTAATGTGATGAAGGGTTTAAGGTCAACTCTTTCTGATGCAGGTGAATACGGTTACAGACTAAACAATGGTAAGTACATTAATTCTAAAACTATCCGTGATTCTGGTGAAGATTTAGCTGAATCACTGGGTTACCTGTCGAACAAAGAACTCGCTCGTCAATTAGACAGAATGAAGGTAGGTATCAACCCTGACACAGGTGCACCGATGATGTCATCTGAGGGAATGACTGCTGTCAAGTTGATGCTTAAGAAGTCAATGCAAGAGTTTGGCCTTGCAACCGATGGTGTTGCTGATTCGCTACTTCGTGTCTCTATGGCTGGTCAAGTCTCTGACATGGCAGAGGGTATGCGTTATGCAGAAGGTACTGCTGGTGTTTTGCGATCCCAAGAACAAATCTTGGATCGTATTGAACTACTGATGGTGGCTAATGGTGAGACCGGAAAGCAACGTGGTCTGCTGCTGAACTTGATGAATGTATTCAAGCGTGGTGATAAACCCCCTACCCCTGCAGAACTGCGTCAACGTGGTGCTGATGTAATCAAGCAACTTCAAGCAGAAGCTAAAGCTACCCGCGCCACATTGCAGGAGATCAAAGTCAAGAACCCTGAAATGCTTGATCCTCTGATGCTTGCATATGAGGCTAGCAACGGTTCAGTAAAGACTATTGATGCTCTTAATAACTACTTCCGCCAATCAACTGGTGTTCTCAAAAAGGCAGTTATAGACGTGCAACCAGACATTCCTTCTGTAATCATGCAGGGTTTCTGGTCTAACGTTTACAACAGCACACTGTCTGCTTTTGCTACACCTATTAAAGCTGTCGCTTCTGCAGGTGCCTTACTTATTGAACGTCCTGTAGCTACGTTTGCTGGCGCTTTGGCTCACCGTGATGGCTACACCTTACGAAGAGGTTTCTATCAGTATTCAGCCTTTACAGAGGCTATGCAAAATGGTATGAAGTACTTCGGTGAGACCATGACTCGCTCAGCTAAAGACCCTACATATGCGGGTGTTGCTGGTCGTGAGATGTTGGTCCGAAAAAACCAAAAGCAGATTGAGATCCTTAATTCCTATGCAGATGCTAAGGCTAAGAAGGGAGAATTCGGACCACAGGCATTGATGGCTCAGGTCGAAGAGATTCAAGCTCTTGCTGACCATCCTTGGTTACGCTTTGGTACGCGCCTTATGCAGGCTACAGACGGCTTTACACAGGCCGTTATTGGTGTTGCTGAAGCTAGAGGTAGAGCATTTGATGCTGTCAACATTGGTTCTGTAAAACCAGACGATATCCAATCTGCTTACGAAAAGGCATACAAAGAGAGTTGGGGCAAGGATTCTATGGGTCGAGTGATTATCACTGACAAGGCTGTTAAACAGGCTTCTGGTGAGATCGCTATGAACCTGGATAACAAGCTTACCGATGGTCTTTCTGCATTCTTAAACTACGTGCCTGGTCTTCGTCCGTTCCTTCTGTTTAATAAGACACCTGTCAATATGATCCAGTTGTTCGGTACACACAACCCAGTAGGTGTGTTTGCCAATCAGCTTAATGCATTCAGCCTTCCGTTTGAGCAGATGCCTATTCAAAAGGTAGAAAATCTACTGTCATCCAGAGGTATTCCTATGGATGAATTTGCTGAGGCTAACTACAACGCGATTAGAGCTGAGCTAAAAGGTCGTAAAGCTATCGGTGCTCTGGCAACTATGAGTGCTGTTGGGTTATTCATGAACAGCCGTATTACTGGCAACGGTCACTATGACCGACAAAAGCAGCGTGTACGTCGTGATATGGATTGGAAGCCTAGGTCAATTAAAGCTCCTGGTGGTAACTGGGTTAGCTACGACAACCTTGGTCCTTTTACTGATTGGCTGGCATTGACTGCTGACATCATGGATAACTTTGATTCTCTTGATGAAAACAGCCTCGCTACTAATCTAAACGCTGTGGGTTTTGTTCTCAGTGCATCGATTACTGACAAGTCAATGCTTGCTGGTATCGAACCTCTCTATGACATCTTGTCCGGTAACCCTGCTGCTATTAACCGTTGGGCATCATCATTCTTACCTTCTACTGTGTTCCGTGGATCCAGTCAGATGGCTGAGCTTACCCGTCTAATCAGTCCTGAGCTGCGTGTTGTCGAAGAAAATCTTTTTGCAATGATGGCTAACAGAACACCTGCAAAAGGTATGTTGCCAGAGCAGTATGACTGGTTTGATGGTGACTTAATTAATGAACCTGGTAACTTTATTGCTCGTGTCTACAACACCTACAGTCCTTGGAAGGTAAACGGAAAGATCAGCGATGAGAAACAATTCCTGATGGATATCGAGTATGACCACCGTCCGTCAATGATGACTGATGGTCAAGGTCTGAAACTCACTATTGCAGAACAAGCACAGGTCTATAAGTACATTGGTCAAGACGGAACATTCAAAAAGGCTGTTCAAAAAATCATGCAGACTGTAGATGGTAAAAAGTTTAGGGCTGCCTTCAAAGAAGCCCGTGATAATAACGAGCAGCCTCCACGTCTCCAAGACTTTGGCAGTATCCATATCATGCTTGATAAGGAGCTAAATCTTGCTAAAGAAGCAGCTATCCACAGGATTAATGAAGAATCTGGTGGTGAACTAAATCAACGTCGATTTGAGCAAGAGCTAGATCGTCAGAACAATAGGACAACAGAACTATTAATCCCTACTAGATAATCATGACACTGTGTTCTAATAACACCCCTTCAACAAACGAATACACCGGCAACGGTGCAATAACTGAATATTCAATTACATTTCAATATTATAGTCAATCAGATATTTTTGTAGCTTTTTATGATACAGCTGCAGAAGCATGGGTGTCTGTTAGTAATTCTAACTGGTCCTTCCTTAATCCTACCGTTATTAAGTTCAATACTGCACCAGCAGATAACCAAAGGATTTTAATCTATCGTTGCACTGATATTGATCCGTTACCAGCTGAATTTTTCCCTGGTAATTCTATTAAAGCAGCAGATCTAAATAACAATTTCTTTGTTATGAAGTCTGCTATTGAGGAGATTAATACTCAATCTGGTAGCAGTGACACACTAGCACAAAGCGCAAAAGCTACAGCTGATGCTGCAAATGCTAAGGCGGATACTGCTATTGCGACTGCTAATACAGCAGATACCAACGCAACTACTGCTGTAAATACAGCAAATACAGCGACTTCGACAGCAAATACAGCTAATACTACTGCTAATGCAGCTGACACTAAAGCTGATACTGCTATTACAACCGCTAACAGTGCTTCTACTGCGGCTGGAACAGCATTAACTAATTCTCAAACCGCTATATCAACTGCTAATACAGCTGCAACTGATGCTAGTTCAGCTGTGACAACTGCTAATGCAGCTGATACTAAAGCAGATACTGCTATTTCGACTGCTAATACAGCTTCAACCAATGCTAGCTCAGCTGTAACAACTGCTAACTCAGCAGACACTAACGCAACCACCGCTTTGAATGCGGCTAACAGTGCCACATCAACAGCAAACACAGCGCTTTCTACAGCTAATACAGCTAACACCACTGCTAATACTGCGAACACCACTGCTAATACTGCTAATACTGCTGCTACTGCCGCTTCATCTGATGCTAGTGCAGCCGTGTCAAGTGCTAATGCTGCTGTTACCACGGCTAATACAGCGGACACTAACGCAACTACTGCTCTAAATACTGCTAACTCTGTCGCTGGTGTTGCTAACACTGCTAACACTAACGCAACCAATGCTGTAAATACCGCTAACACAGCTCTTTCTACTGCTAACACAGCTAATACAACAGCTAATAATGCTAATACAACAGCTAATAATGCTCTTAATCAAGTAGCTGCAGCTAGTCCTTGGTCAGAAAATAGTGGGGTTGTTAGTTTAGTCAATAGTGGTTCTAGCGTGGGTGTCGGGACGTCAAGTCCTTCTCGAAAACTCGAGGTAGCAGGTCACTTAGGTGTTGTTGGTGGCGGCAATGTGTACTTGCAGAATGGTGCCCGAGTTCAATACGGAACAAGTAACGCTACCTCTGTTATCGGTCAAGACGGATCTAATGGCTACCTTTTGTTTGGGGTCGGTAATGAAGTAGCGAGGTTTACTAGTAACGGAAATTTCGGCATCGGGACGAGTAATCCCAGCACTTTGTTAGACGTTCGAGGTGCTGGCAATCCACAAATCAAAGTATCTGCAACCAATACTGGAACTAACAGCGCCGGACTATATATTGAAAACCAAGGGCAACGAAATTGGCAAATCTGGGCAGATAGGGCTTCAGATCAGTTTAGAATCGGAAACAACTCTAGAGCTACTACAAATCTTGCTATCACTGCCGGTGTAGGGGTGGGTATCGGCGAAGACAATCCCGACACTACCCTTCATGTTTCGGGTGGCGCCATAACCTTAGATAGTAAAGTTGCCAATGGACACTCTCGTGGTATCTTTTTCCACGATGGAACTAACTTTGGACAGCAGATTAGGAATTCAACTGGCGGCTTTGTTGCTACCACGTACGCAGTAGAAAACAACAATAGTGGAGCTGTAGCTCACAAGTGGTATACAGGTCCTTCTGAAAGATTGAGAATTTCATCTTCGGGTAACTTGGGAGTTAACACAAGCACTCCACCAGCCAAGTTGACAGTTACCGCTGGAGCATCAGGTACTACAGCTTATGCCGGCAGAAGCCTTAACTATGGTGCATTAGTCCATACAGTTTCTGGTCGTTCTGGTTACATTGTTCAGAATACCAATTCTTTTACCACTGCAAATGACAATGCAGGCTTTCAGTGGTTGTACCCATTTGATAGTGGTGGTGATTCTAACTACAAAGTCTTCAGAAGCGCGGTTGGTGCGACACTTGCCGATAAATTCTGGGTGAACCAAGGTGGCGGTGCTTACTTTGCTGACCATGTTGGTATCGGAAACACTAATCCAGCAGATTATGACACTACCTCAAATAATTTAGTTGTTGGAGAAGCTGGGTCAGGTGACCGTGGTATCACTATTGCTTCAGGCACCAGTCATCGTGGCACCGTTATGTTTGCTGATGGCACCAGCGGATTGGGTGAATATGCTGGCTATCTTCAATACAACCATAACGGAAATTACCTAGCAATCGCCACTAATAACTCGGAGGCTTTGCGTATAACTTCAAACTCTCGCTTGGGAATTGGCACGTCCAGTCCGAAGCGGAGGCTGCACGTTAATCATGCTGCTGGTGACGTCTTTACTACCATTACAGGTGACACAAACTCATACGCTGGCGTTCTGCTTGGTAATCAAGCCGATGATGCAAGAGGTCAAGTAATATATAACAATCTCGATAATTCGCTATACTTTGTTACTAACAATTCTGGCGAAAAATTGAGAATTACATCGAACGGAAATTGCGGCATCGGGACGAGCAATCCAGGTGCTAAATTACACGTAAAAGGTACTGATACAGGTACAAACGTCCAGCTGCTGCGGTTCCAAAACCCAAGTTCGTCAAACTTATATCTTGAATATGCGGATGGTGCCGATGCCAATTCCGACTGGAAGTTTAGAACTGGATCTCAAGAGGCGCTGACTTTCCAGATCGGCGGAGATTTTATTGTCTCCACATCCGGAAGTGAGGCGATGCGCATCTCTTCCAATGGCAGCGTGGGTATCGGGGCGAGCAATCCAAGTGCTGGATTAATCGTTAGAGGTTCAGACCAAAACGCACCAGGAGTCATCTACGATAACGGCGGGACGGGTGGCTTTATCAAAGCCTTTGGAATGGGATCTTCACCTTTTGCAGGTGGAGGTGTCTTGTTTGGTGCTGAACAGTCTTACAGCGCTGGCTCACTTGGTTTTGCTGCAATTAAAGGTCTGCTAACTGATGGCGGTGGTAATACACGAGGTGATCTCTCTTTTTATACTCGTTCTAGTGCCAGTTCTACGCAACTGACACAAAGAATGAGGATCGACCACAACGGTACTGTAGCTATTACTGGTTCACTAACCGTTAATGGTCAATCCGTTGCTACTGGTAATATTGCTGAAGCTCCAACAGACGGGCAACAATATGCTCGTCAAAATGCCGCTTGGTCTGTTGTTTCTTCTAGTTCTGGTTATGTCAACGTAAAAGATTTTGGAGCCGTTGGTAACGGCACAACAGATGACACTACTGCTGTGAGGAATGCTCTTAATGGTGGTGGTACTGTTTACTTCCCTAAAGGTACTTATCGAATTACCAGTACTTTAAACCACACGTCGGCTTTTAATGTTGTTGGTGACGGTCAACAATCTCGGATTATGTTCGATGCATCCTCAAACAACTCGAACCTGTTCAATTTAGAGACCAACGTCCGTCATAACAATGCTAAGAAATGGTCCTTTAGTAGTATTGCTCTCAGTTGTAAGGCTGTTGCAAATAGAATACATGCTGCTGGTATCAGAATTGCATACACTGGTCCGGCTACAGTCATTGGCGGTACTAACTATCTAGAACTAAATGACGTTCACATTGTTAGTGAAATAACTACTGATGCAACTCAGGCTTACTTTAGATACGGGCTTTCAACTGTTAACATTGGCGGTATTGTTGCTGATAATTTAAATATTTCTACGTTTAATGCTAATGCAGAAAATGATTCCAGTACTATTGGCATCTACATTCAAAATAATATATCTGGTCACGCTGTAATTCGTGCTTTTACTGGTAATAACATTTACCTACAAAGGTATTATCAAGGTCTACATGCAACAAAAGCTGGCGGTGGTCAAAACATCGAAAGCATTTATATGACTCAAGGTGAAATTGTTTGCAAGGTAGGTATCCATCTGGCTGCTTCTCACGCTACCTTTATTAGTGGTATGCATATTGAATGCCAGAAAGAATCCTACATTAATAGCAGCGATGGTGGTCCTCACCGAGTTGTAGGCTGTGATTTACGAGGTGGTCGTAATGGCACTCAAAATCTAACCGATTACTTAATTAAAATTGGCGTAGATAACTGTTCATTTACTGGAAATTATATTACCGCTCAAATGCCTAGTGCCGGTTGTATTAGAACAGGTGGTAGTACCGGTAACCCTGATAATGTAAGCATTGTAGGTAATATCTTTAATGGTAATGGTTCATCTACCTACCGCGCTCTTTCTTGTGAAAGTGGCTCTGTTAACGTTATATTTACTGGTAATCTTGGCAGTGGTTTTGGCGGCAACTCCAACCCAGTCTTCAATCAAATTGGCACTGGGCAAGGAAAGTTGAACAATACAGCTAACGAGTTTCAGTAATTAATTCTTATTTTTTATAAAAAATCATGTCTATTACTTGGTCTATTCCGGCTATGGATAGTCGGACCGCAGATGGGTTTGTCCTCACTGTCCACTATGTTGCTATTGCTATTAATGAACAGTTATCTGAAAATATTTATGGGTCTGTTTCGCTTCCTCCAGACTCAGAGCTTACTGTTCCTTATGATGAGATTACAGAAGAAATCGCTGTAGGATGGGTTAAATCAGCCTTGGGTGAAGAAGAAGTTGAAAAAATTGAAACTGAGCTTGAGGTGCGACTTGCTGAGCAAGTTGCTCCACCAGTAGTTTCTGGCACTCCCTGGGACTGATAAATGTTTGAAGTAGTAATTCCAGTAGGAGTTGCTTTGGCTACAGGTTTTTCAGTACTTATGACGCGGTTCCACTCCCGCGTTCATGAGTTAGACCGTAGAGTAGATAAGTTTGAATTAAGAGTTGCTGAGGAGTATCTCACCAAATCTGATTTTTCATCTGCGCTAGATCGAGTGGAAACACATATGGTCCGTATTGAAAACAAACTGGATCGCTTGTCAACTGCAACTATCACTAAAACAAATGATTAAACTAATTCGTCCTATTGTTTTTGCTTTTCTACAATCTGAAGCTGTAAAAGAACTTGTTGTTGACCTATTGGCTGCATACGCTGAGCGTACTGACAATGAGGTTGACGACTATGCGGTCGATCTGATTCGACGGGAGCTAGGTGTTGAAAAAGAAGGCGACTGAAGATCAGTTTAACGAGCTACATAATCTAGTAACTAAAGAATTCCTCGCCCGAATCAAGTCGGGTGAGGCTTCTACTCAAGATTTAAAAGCAGCTTGTGACTGGCTAAAAACTAATGACATCAGTGGTGTTGCTTATGACGGTAACCCTCTAGATAAGCTGGCAAACATCATGCCAGAGATTGACCCTGAAATGGTACAGAAGAGGCTGTATGGCAAGTCGTACCGCTGAATATTATAAAAAGAACCCCGCTGCTAGAAAGCGCAGGTTAAAGCAACAATCCAGGTACCAGAAAACAGAGGTTTCAAAACGTGTTCAACTTAACCGGATTAATCGAAAGGTAGGAAAAAAAGGAGACGGTAAAGATGTTAGTCACTGTGAAGGTGGCGGCACCCGTCTAGAAAAAGCTTCCAACAACCGAGCGAGAAATCGTGGAAAACTTAAGTGTAAGCGTAAGTAATGACTCCTTTGTTCCAACATCCTGATAACTATCTATTTAATTTAATAGCAATGACGTCACCAGAAGCCAAGCGCCTATGGAGGCGCGCTATTAAAGAACATTTTGACAACACTTGTATTTATTGTGGTAAAACTCATGACACATCAGATCTTACTATTGATCACGTTCATCCTAAGTCTTTGGGTGGCGAGACAACCACATCAAACAGCGTATGTGCCTGTTTTAAGTGTAATCAGGAAAAAGGAACAGAATACTGGCGAGACTTTATAACTCGCTTTGATAACCCATTAAGAGAACAATTAATTTTAAATCATACAAATGGCTGATAAAAAGAAGGACAAACTCTTTGTTAAACGCTACAAAACCCTCAAAGAACACCGTGCAGCTGTTGCAGCGCGTAAGACTCTTAAAGGTGGAAAAAATGTAGGACCCGTAGCTGATGCTGCTGCTTACGGTGAAACTATGAAAAAGAAAAAGCCTGCTGCTCCTAAGAAGCCTGCTGCTCCTAAGAAGCCTGCAGCTAATAAGCCTAAGCCTACTAAAGCACAAACAGATCGTTTCTATAGCTCTTCTAGTAAAGGCTCTATTGCTAATAAGGAGAAAGCTAAGTCGAACTTCTTCCGTTCTTCCAGCGGTACTAGAGGTGAATCTCTTCCTAGCAATCCCAAGCTGAAATCACAGCCTAAGAAGCGGCGTGTTAATCGTCGTGGCCGCACTGTTAGGCGTAAAGACGACTACAGGTTGTTCTAGTAAATAACTTGTCCACTAACGAATAACTTATTCCGCGCTCCGCAAGGGGCGCTTTTTTTATGGCTATACGACCCACTGAATTGAGTTGGGCTAATTACAAAAAAGCGGCTAAAAACCTCAAGCTTGTTAAACCAGGCATTACCCCTCAACAAATTATTGGCCGTATAGGATACCCCCTTAAAAACGGCCAGAGAATATTTATTACTTCTGATGGTAAAGGTGGTATTAAGCAGCGCAACCGCACAGCTCACGATGCACGCAATGCGCAACGCGAAAAACGTAGGCGTATTCAAACTGGCAAACTGTCCCCTGCTGATTCTGCGGAATCAAGGCGTATAAAAGACGAAACTAAAGCAGGTGGTCAGCAAGTTGACCATTTTAATGAGATTGCTTTTATTGGTGAACAGCTTGAAAGGCTTGAGCGTGCTGGTGGAGATGTTCAAGCAGCGTTGCAACGGCTTCGCGATGCAGGTTACTACTTTGGTGATGAACCTGGAAACTTGCAGCCTCTTTCACCTGAAGACAACATTATTAAAAATCAACAATCTCAAGATTTGCAATCATACCTTGGTAGCCGCGAATCACTAGGCCAGTCTCCATCTGCTAGAAGGCCTGACCTTATTGTTGTTGGCGAAGACCTATCTATACGGCAAACTCAGTTCCCTGGCACACAAGCAAACACTGGCATTCAAGTTACTGCAGGACAAGCACAGTGGAAGTCGCCACCACTGGGTGGTTTTGTTGGTCAAGAACGGACTCCTTATGTCACCCCGCCTTCACCAAAGTATGTCCCACCGCTTGTACAGCAGTACAGCTATCAGACAAACGGTAATGGCAATGGAAATGGTAACGGTAATGGTAATGGTAACGGTAACGGCACTACGCCTTCCAATGGCAATGGCAATGGCAATGGCAATGGTAACGGTAATTTAGTCGAAGACCTTATAGACATGACTAGCCAACTAGATCCACAATTTAAGAACCCAATTGACTTGGCTCCTGTTTTCACAGCCGGTCAAATCATTCTTAGAACTGCTGGTACTGCTGCTGCTCTTGCAGGATCCTATTTAGTCAGATAAAGCCTCATGTAACCCACCCAGAAGCCTCTACAAGGCTGTTTAAATTATGAATAAGATAGATCTACTTAAGAACGATTTTAAGCTGTTTCTACAGGCTCTCTGGAGTCAATTAGACCTACCTCACCCTACTCGTGCACAATACGCAATCGCCGACTATCTTCAGCATGGACCTAAGCGTCTTCAGATACAAGCTTTCCGTGGAGTGGGAAAAAGCTGGATTACTGGAGCCTTTGTTCTGTGGACGCTTTTTA
>VMHT01141787.1_pt1 | contig 42707 bp, 18 predicted proteins | sample 4693611 | NCBI WGS metagenome assembly VMHT01 (sample SAMN12280063, study PRJNA550983) | marine metagenome | isolation source: seawater sampled from same location over 5 years 0.02-0.2 micron viral filtrate | place: USA: collected off the coast of southern California halfway between the port... ...
CAAGTTCGAAGGAGTTGATAAACTCACATCAGAAGAAATCGAAAGATTAGATAAGTTTATCATAACACAAAATGGTTACATTAAGGAGGAAAATTAAATGAGTTGCATGAACAATGAAACAATCCTAGAAAACATCTATGATGAGGTATGGGAGGAGTATAGACTAGAATATGGTCTAACAACAGATCAATTGGAAGCATTAGATCAAAATTCTGAGTTAGGTTACCTACCAGTCATTGCAAACGAAGCAGAAAGAAGATTTGAGGAATCAATCAGATAATGGACTTATCACAAGATTTTAGTCAACATATCAATGTAGAACGAGAAACTTACGGGTTGTTTATGACACCCGTATCAAAGTATCGTATCCCCGAATTTGTTGACCCTGTTTTAGAATGGATGAAGAACGAGGATTTCGTGGATATAAATGAAAGATCAGTTTTATGTCACAATGTACAGCAGATAGGTAAAACAAACAAGATTCTCCAGGATTTACCAGATCTCGAAAAACAGTTATTAGAGTGTGTTCACTTCCATAACAACGAGGGATTAAACTATGCATCAGAATTCAGACTAAGCGATGTATATGTAGAACTAGCACATAGTGGAGCGATCTATGCACCACATGAACATGCGAATTGCTTATTCTCAGGCACGTTTTTTATATCATATCAAGAAGAACAGCATGCTTACCTTAAGTTTAAGAGACAAGTGCAGAGTCAAATGTTCCCAGTTATGATGCTACCATTTAAACAGATGACAGCATTTAATCTACAGGAAGCAACAGTTCCATTTAAGAATGGTGATGTAGTAATCTATCCATCTAATCTAACACATGGGTATGAGAGCAATCAATCAGATGGTAGAATTACTCTAACCTTTAATGTAGTTCCACAGTAGTCAGCGTAAGCAGTTTTGACACATTTACGGTAAAAGGGTAGTATCCTTGTGTATATTTTAAATCATTAAATAAATATAGTTAAGATCTTTATTCATTGGATAATACACGGAGTTGCTACTGTCTCAAATTTTAAGGTATCGACACCGATTTGTCAACAGCACAGGGACGAGATCACCATTACCACACACATTTGACAAACATTTGAGTTTCCTATATAATATACACATGGGACAGTTACCCATAGTTTTCCACAGGTGTGGAGAACCAGTAGAGACATAATTGCCTTAATTGCCTAGACCATTTTGCCCTTATTGCCTCTCATGCAAATGACTAAAACAATCACCCTAGAGACCACCCCACCTGTTAGTGTTAAGATCTGGGAAAAGAACAGGAAACACTTTTGGGCGTATGACTATCCAGGATGCAGTAAGAACGGAGCATTTCGGAGTTATCAACAGGCACTTGAGGATGCTTACGAGTTCTCTACTACACTCTAATGCAAATCCCTAGTAACCTAGAATTTCTCATGGAATTGTATGACCTTGGGAGTCTACCACCTGATGAACAGATAGAACTCGCACAGGGTCTAATCGACTATGGACTGGTAGATGATCTCAGACAATACCAACCCCTATGCGACTACTTCATTGCTGAGGGTCTATGCTATGATGTACACGTGGGAGACGAGAGTATAAATACTCAGGGCAGTTAGGACAGGGTTATTTACGTATATTAAAAAAGTACCTTCTTCTTAAGCTATAAACGTATCCCAGAGGGGTCGTGATATCTAATGCATATCAAAAATATTTTCGGTATATAAAAATTCCCCATAGGTAAAAAATGAGAGAGAAGGATCAAAGGAAGTATGCGAAGAAGTTAATAAAACTTGCAAAGAAGTCCCCAGAGTGGTATACTAAGGGTGACGTAAGATTTGCCAAACTCATTAAGAGTCGCCTCAAGAAAAAGGATGACAAGACCAACGTATGACGTAGTGTGGAACAAGTGGAAGGACTACGTGAACCTCCCATGGTGGAAACAGAAGCAAAACATCGGAGGATGCTATGGAGTGATACTGAAGTTCTATGAAGAACAGTATGGTATACCTCTATATGATTATCCGAGTGAGAAGAAGTACTACTTTAAGACTGACTATATACACTCTGCTGCACCGAATGGGAGTACGATAATATATCAGGGAAACAATCAGACATCCTTTGACCATCATATAATGAAGGAAGGGGATGTTATTATCATGCGTCTATACATAGAACCTCTACAAGGGGGGTATAGGAACGCTGAAGGGCATCGTTTGTGCAATCATATTGGAATATACCTAGAGGGAGGTTATATGCTACATCACCCATACCAAGGGCAGTCTACCATTATAGACTTAGAGGGAGATGGGGCAATGTATCTGTCATATGCTGAGTTGGTACTTCGTAAAAAAGAAATACCTACATAGAAATGAATACAAAGATACTATGTTAATGTCTGATAGATATGCAATGCATCTAGAGGTTGACGATGATGGGGATTATTTCATGAAGATCCCAGAAGATTTGGTCAATGATCTAAGATGGGTAGAGGGAGATACACTGGACTTCGAAGAAGATATAGATGGCACTGTAATCCTTACGAAAGTACAAAAAAAATCACCGTAAAAATAACCGTCGTTACCTTAAAGTTATTATGGAAGAATTCTTAGACCAGTATAAGGAACATATGGAGATGATTAGTAAGGGACTCGAAAACCTTGCTAAGAGAATCGAAACACTGGAAGAAGGAATGAGTCACTTACCACCGCCAGGTGCTGATATGGTAAAGTATAAACCTGAGGGATATGCTGACCACTTAAATCTTGCTGAATTGTTTGACGATCTATATACCCGCCTAAATATGTTGGAGAGACGTATTAAGGAAGTGGAGTAGTGCCATCCTATATTTTAGAAACAGGTAGGAGTTATCCTAACGTAGTGACCAGTAGCACCTTTGCTGCTGACTACCAACGTCCTGCTGATAGTAGATACCAGTCACATGACAATCACAGTGGTCCAGGTACCAACTATAATATTACATTTAACGGATTCGGTCCTGGTTCTCTAATAGCAGGAAAGGATGTAGTCTTATATTTGGGTGATGATGATGAAACCTGTGTAGGATCAACCTGTGATGGTGCTCGTCTACCAATTTATAGATGGTATCGTAGTAAATATCAAGATCATACCTTTACACAACAGAAAGTATTAGACCATACTAGGGATTTTCCTGGTGATGGTAATGCAAAGAAGGTCATGAAGGGTTATAATAGAGAACCTCGTGACGGAAGAGCAGTATATCATATAGCAAGAAAGGCAGCAACTGGTACAACAGCGTTGTATGTTCATTATAATGCAACTCTGAACGACTCAATGCTGTCTACAAATGCAACTCCTCCTTCTGGATATGCATTAAGAGAGAGGATTGGTTATATTTGGACAAGTTCATCCAATGCAGATGTATATAAAGCAGTTAGTGAGACAGTAAAACCTCTTTACGAGTATTACTATCAGTCAAATACGATGAAGAGGGATCACTTCTATACGATTGATCCTACAAATGAGGTAAATTTACAGACAGGAATAGCAGGAGTACCTGATTGCAAGGATCCTAGAGACCAATCGTACACATATGTTGGGATAGTAGGCTATTGTTTTGAGTTAAACAAGGCAAGTAGTGCAGTTACTACCTATGCTGACATTGGATCTATAGGTCCAACAGGAGAATGTAACGTAAATAGATCGAATTGGTACCAATGGAACAATGACTGGACACTCTTAAAGTATCTCCGAGAGCAGAATGGCGTACCTGCGGTGCAAGGTTGGGGTAATCCTGACAATGTAGCTGGTGTTAATACCACAGATGCACTGTTTGAGTGGTTCTATGGAAGGAATGGTGCAGTAAAAGCAGCACTTCCCCGCTATCTTTCATTCGAGCAGTCGTATGATTCGCAGTTTATATACTATTTGTATGACACAGCGTACCCATGGAACGGTCCTATCTATGGGATTAACTTCAGTTTGAGTGATGCAGCGTGTTGTCCTAACGATCTTGACTATTCAGACTGCCCAGTTTGTGTTCCTGTACCTGTAGAGTACAGTAGATTCTATGAAATAAGGTCAGACTCATGGGAAACACTCAAAACTAAGATGACTATAAGTGATCTGAAGTCTAAAAATGTCAATGAATCCTTCTTAGTAGCGGATACAGTCAGTCGAAGAATCCTTTTTAGGTACACAACGACCACTGGATCCTTCTTTATAGGGGAAAAGATCAACGGATGGGACATTACACAGATCAGATACTTCGGTGATGAACTAAAAGTGGGGTATATGGAGCTGAGTGGGGAAGGAAATGAGTTCACATATCAACAAGCATTCACTTCTACCGACAATGGTGGTATACAAGTACTAGCTGGATACGGTATAAAGGACAAAGGAGCGTTCTTTGGTGTCTATGAGTTCCCTAAAAAGATAACTTACTACAAAGTTGAGATAGATCCACGCCAATTGATTGCTAATCGTACACTTGATACTGCAGATATAAGAGCAAATATAAATTCAGAGGGTCAAGTTGAGAGTGTAGAGATCATTAATGGTGGAATGGGGTATGCTCAACCTCTTATTGACATCGAACAACCTGCTGTTTTGACTGAAAGGTCTGCAAATGACAATGCAAGGAAGACTTTACACAACATGGGAGGGTGGGATCAGACAATGATGGACTCTCCTAACGATCCTGTGAACAATCCATACGGTGAAAAGAACAATTTTAGCTTTAAGGACATCAAAAAGAAGCAGTCTGCTGTTCTAGAAGAGGATATGTCGCAGAGTTTTAACGAAAGAGAGAACTTAATACCTTATGGTAACGGTGCTCAGAGGGGAGAAGTGCAAATATCAGGCACAGATGCCCAAGTTGATGTGGGAAATAAGCAATTAAGAAGAGCAACAGGTGAAGGAAAAGGTAAAACTCCCCTTAAGAAGGCAGAAATAGAGATAACACAGTTAGATGAGAACGGATCGATCATAGAATTGCTTATAAAGAACCGTGGTAGTGGTTATGATCCTGATCCAAACAACAGACCTGCGGTATTTGTGGTCGATGCTGAGAAGGATACGTATACTAATCGTGGTCCTAACGTAAATTTATCAACTAAAACGTTTAAAAACAACATTAGAGCAGAGAATGGACTCAAAGAGAAGATAACTTCGGGTACAGATGCGTCAAGTGAGGAGATAGATCAGATGGATGACGGTATCATAGGTGGATTTAACACTATGATGAACGGATTTACCACAAAGTACCCTACTGGTTACCTCAGAATTAAGGAAATTGACGATGAGCACACTAACTTATGCTCAAACTTCCCCGCAAGTTGCATAAACATCGAGATTCCTGGTATTTTCGAAGACGCATTGTTCACTGCAGAGGATGTAAGAGGTCCGACTAAGTATTCTGATTCATTTAAAGAGATGATGACCAACCAATACCCCGATATGCTTGGTGGAGTACGTCAAACTGACAAAAAGAGTGGTGACTTTAGTGATCTATGGGGTTGGAACAACAAACAGAGCTGTATAAATCTACCTCAACCTAAGTTATACACCGCTACACGCTTTTTTGAGATACCATGCCCCTATACTGAGTTGGATGAAGAGAAGAAACAGAAGGCATATGGGTATATGGTGTACAAATATTGTGCATCAAGTGCAGAGAGAGCTAGTTTTAAGGTTTCGATGGCATTAGAGGGGCATACAACAGGTCCTCAGGGGCAAGATTTCATGAACTTCCTAAGAAATCTGCCAGAACCTAATTTAACATGGACTAGAGACTCAGGACCAGGTGGAAATAGCAAATGTTGGCCATGTAAACGAGGTGATATTGAGGGTAGATGCTATCGTGACCCAAGTAATGCGTCTGATATTGTATTTGTGCCTGTTGGTAGTGATGAAAACACCTATGATTATAACAGAGGAGGGTTTTCGGAGTATGAACAGTTTAAAACTTGGTTAGGTGACAATTTATCTTCCCATAATCCCAATACGCAAGTTGGTTGGATTGCTCATGAGGAAGATCCTGAGACTGGGCAGGAACTTGATGTACGATATTGGAACTATACGAATATACAAGTAGCCATGCCCGTAGGTGGAGTACCTCCTAATGAGTGTTGGGACACCTATCTCCGTCATTCTAGTAATACTAATGGATGCTTAGATGTGTATTGCGGATATAACCCTGCAAATCCAGGTACTAATAAAACTGCATCTACGGGATACTGGGGAGTTGGGTATATTGCCAATCCTCCTTGTACTGGAGGGCAACTAGCACTTGACTTTGTATCTGACGCAGCGATAGCAGTTAACCCTAAGTTGTGTAGTGAGTTTGAGTTGCTCCTTGGACCGTTTAATGGTACAATGTCAGTATTAAACTATAATACAGGATCGACACTCACTTATGGTGATGCAGTCCGTAACTTCGGTAACCCATATTTCAGTGAATGCGATCTAGTATTCGGAACCATGACTAGTATTACTAATCCTGGTACTCTAATAGATAACTCAAAGCGGGTTGCAGCACCTTCTTTCGACCCTACGGATTCGGATAGGGAGGAATATGACGAAGAGTATAAAATTCCCGACAGTCATTACACAACGGATTAGATGGCATACGGTTTCCTATTACCAGTAGCACCTATTACAGGTTTACCTTGTAGCGGACATGGCATATGTATTCCGTCTACGGTTCATTGTGTCATGGGATGTGCTGGTCCTCCACCAATGTATCCTATCAAGATCAAACAGTATACTTGTTGGTGGCCACCACTAGCACTTATACCTTTCGGTCCTCTGAATCCACTAAAGGCAACAGTGCTTACAAACTTCTTACCGACCATGACGTTCGGTGATAGGTTTATAAATCATCCGTCGCCATGCACGAACATTGTAATACACATGTGTCCGTGTGGTAAATCCGTGTGTCCAAAACCAACTCCGTATCCATGTTCGGTATTAACGATCGAAGACGGGGGAGTCGGACATACCCGTATACTCATTGCACAGAGTAAGACGGTATTTGTAACCAAACTACCAATCGGTAGAATATATGATCCATTAGGTATCGGGTTTCCTGGTTTCTCTTGGCCATGTTCATCAGTGGTTGCATATGGGTCACCAAATGTGCTATCATCATAATAACTAATTAATTACTATGGCAGTTAGAACCAAAGAAGGCTCATGGGGAGCATCAATCTATGTTGAGAAGAATAGGAAGAAGACAAAACAAGGTAGTAGCATGAATACAAAGTATTCTGCGACATCTCGCAACCATGCAAAGAAGAAATATAGAGGTCAGGGTAAGTAATGGATACTCAAGCGATGTCAGCAGGAGGTGGAACAACCTCCGACATACAAGCACAGAGAGATGCTATTCCACCTATGAAGGTAAATAAGATGAATTTGTTATCAGATGCATTTAAAGAAGAACTTAAGCAACTCATTAACGAAGTCTTAGACGAGAGAGAACTCCGAGTAAAACTTAATGGTCCTTATGATTTTCCAGAGGATGAAGGGGAGTTAGTTATAACTGATGATGATCTTGATGGGGGAACTGAATGGCTTTATAGAGGCACATATTAGTTTTTCTTAAAACTCGTCTAAATAACTATTGTTACAGTAAAAGCACTAGTGCCAGCTTATAGATTTAGATCTGAGAAGTTTTTTAGTAGAGGGTTTAAGGACTTAGCAATTTCCTTAAAGGCAAATCCTAATACTAAAGATTTTAGTGCTGTGAGAAATGAGAATGCCATAAAGCAGTCTGTTCGTAATTTAGTTTTAACTCAATTTGGTGAAAGACCATATCAATATGATATTGGATCTAGGGTAACTGGGTTGTTGTTCGAACCTTTTGATGTTTTCCTTGCTGAAGACCTTAGAGACGAAATTTATAATACTATCCAAAGACTAGAACCAAGAGTCGAAGTGGATGCGGTGAACGTTCGAGAGGGAATCGACGAAAACTCGATTGATATAGGTATTCGATATACAATTATCGGACAACAACAGAGTCAAACTGTGGAATTCCTGTTAGAGAGAACGTAAATGCCAGCCACACCATCAGAATTAACGTCACTGGACTTCTTTGAGATCAAGGAGTCTATAAAGTCGTACCTAAGAACTCGTGATGAGTTCACTGACTACGACTTCGAGGGATCTGCTGCATCCTACATGATTGATATACTTGCTTACAACACGTATTACACATCATTTAATGCCAACATGTCTATGAACGAGGCATTCTTGGAATCAGCGACCGTAAGAGATAATATCGTAAGAGTAGCGAAGCAGTTAGGATATACACCAAGATCAATTAAGGCATCTAAGGCATGTGTGAGGATGGCAGTGCAGACTGCACTGATTGCAGGGGGTCAAACCTACCCTGATACTGTTACTATTAAGAAGGGTGATGTATTTGTGTCTAAAAACACGAATGACACATACACTTACTGCTTGATGCAAGATACTACTGTAGCAGTTGATCAGAATACTGGAATTGCCAACTTTGCTCAGGTTATAATTTATCAAGGTAACTTATTAACCTTTAATTACACTGTTGATGATACTAGAAAGCAAGAATTTGTAATTCCATCAGAATCTGTTGATACTGAACTACTAACTGTCTCTGTAAAACCATCAGAGCAGTCTGTAGAGATTGACCAGTACTCAATATCATCTAACGTAGTAGATATGACTGCTACATCTAGAAATTACTTCTTAGAAGAGACTGAAGACCTTAGATATAAGGTAATTTTCGGTGATGGAGTTCTAGGACGTAAATTAATCGATAATGAATTTGTAATGCTGCAATATGTGACGACTGCAGGTACAGAAGCAAACGGATGTACCAAGTTTTCATTCATTGGTCGTGCAGTAGACTCTACTAATCGTCCTATACCTCCTTCTAGCATGTCTCTAGCGACTATAGACGGTAGTCAAGACGGTACAGACAGAGAATCGGCACTAGGTATCAAATTCCGTGCTCCAAGGCAGTTCTCGACCCAATCTAGGGCGGTTACAGAAGACGACTACGCTTATATCGTCTCTGACCTATATCCTCAAGCAGCAGCAGTTACTGCATATGGTGGAGAGAAGTTAAGTCCTCCTGTATACGGTAAAGTATACATTGCTGTTAGATCAAAATCAGGTGTTAACCTTAATACCACTACAAAGACACGTATTAAGAACCAGTTGCTGAAATATTCGATGGCATCTATCGAACCAGTAATCGTTGACCCAACAATCTTTTATATTACTCCTAAAGTTTACCCTTTCTATAATGGTAACAATACTACTAGATCAGCAAACGAACTAGGTACTGAAATTCTTAAATCAATTGATCAATATAATGGACAAAACCGTGAGAACAGATTTGGTAGTAGATTAGAGAAGTCAAGGTTTAACTCAATGGTTGATGCATCAGATGATGCGATATCTGGAACTAGTACCCAGATAACAATGGGACAGAATCTAGATCAGTTTACGTTAGGGAACGTATTTACTCAATGTCTAGACTTTGGTAACCCAATCACTAACCCTAGTGACCTTGGTGGAAACGATGCAGGAGACAGTACATGCCCTCCTAAGTATTCATCAGTTAAATCTGGTAAGTTCTATGCCACAGGGTACACAGAGAACCTTGCAGACCTCTTAGCGGATGGGTCTACTGCAGGTGGTGGAACAGCAAGTGGTGCAGCATCAGATGCTTCCGATGCTGTATATGCTTCTGGAAATAGAACCACTGAAGTGTTAGTACCTGTTAACATTAGAGATGATGGTAAGGGTAATTTACTCTTAGTAACTACACGTAACGAAAAAGAGGTAACTCTAAACAGTTCTATCGGAACTGTTGATTACACAAACGGTGTTGTTTGTGTAGGACCTTTAGATGTTGCTGATACATCCGATGGAACAACCAGAATCCCTGTCGTAGTCTATCCTGACAGCGATTCTATCACTATACCACCAGGCGTTGATCCTACAATCTTTAACCCTGAAGTGTACCCAATTGATTATGTAACAAACCCTACCACAGTCCCAAGTTTTGATCCCAACAACTTTGGTGGATGGAACTATGGTGGAACCCCAATAAATATCATCAGTTACCCGATTGATGCGTTTACATACCCAGAAGTCGATTCCTGTTTCTAACGAATGCAAACTATTAGTTCTGTAAATATATCCGATAGAGTCGAAGGTCAATTACCTGATTTTATCAAGCAAGAAGACGAGCAGTTTGTCTCGTTTCTGTTTGAGTATTATAAATCACAGGAAAAGACAGGTCGTCCTTATGATCTATTAAACAATATCCTAACTTACTTGGATATTGATGCATATGATCAAAAAGTCTTAGCGTCTTCTACTGAATTAATAAAAGACGTTGATACAGCAAACTCACTTATAGAAGTTGAGTCAATTGATGGATTTATGGATCGTGATGGATCTGTAATGATCGATAACGAAGTAATTTACTACGAAGAGACAGTTCGTGGTCCTGATGCTATCCTAACACCAGGTTTATCACTAGAAGAATTTAATAAGAAGAGACAAGAACTAGAAAGTCCATTTTTAGACTTTGATGGGGTCACTACAACCTTCCCACTTAAGTTTCTAGGTACTCCAGTCTCACCAGTCTCAGCAGAGCACTTAGCAGTTATAGTTTACAATCAAAGTATGATCCCTAATGTGGATTATACGATTAGTGGTACTAATATAACTTATACTGTTGCTCCTAGAGCTAGAATAGGTACTGATATAGTTGGTTCTACTAGAATCCTCTATTACATTGGTTTTGCCGACTCTGTAATCAAAGAATTAGTCTTCCCTGCTCCTTCAGGACTTGCAGGTCAAGATTCTATGACTCTTGGTTATGATAATCTAGCATATTCACCAATTTCAGAGATTGGTTTGATTATCAACCGTAATGGTCTTCTACTATCACCATATATCGACTATGTGTTGACTGATAACAACACACAGATCAAGTATTTTGTAAATATCGCTCCAAACGATATATTTCACATTCGTTCTATCGAATATGTGTCACCTTCTGTTGGTACTGGTGCAAAAGCGGTTACTCGTGTTGGACTGAATGGAGAAATCGAAGCAATTCAGGTAAAAAATGGTGGTAAGCAATATGAACTAAACTTTGCACCTAAAGTTTCTATTACATCAAGTACTGGAACAGGGCGTGGTTCGGCTGCACGAACATTAGTTGCAGGAATTAAAAATATACAGCTAATTAACGGTGGACAAGGATACACAGCATACAACCCACCTAAAGTATTAATAACACCACCTACTGATCAGGTAAATGGTAGTGGTGCTAAGGCATCTATCACAGTTGATGATACAACAGGTCAAGTTAGCTCTATTCAGATCACTAACTCTGGATCTGGTTATGACTTCATTCCTGCAATAAGTTTTGTAAACCCATCTGGTGCTATCATTACTGATCCAACGATTGACTCGGAGGGTAGATTAAATGCAGGTACTATTACTATTACTGATGGTGGTATAGGTTACAGCAACCCACCTACAATCTATATTGACGCTGCTCCTACTGACGGAGTTGATGCTGTTGCTGAGTGTACTGTATCACCTGATGGTGAAATAGTCGCTGTTACTATTACTAACAGAGGTAGAGGATATACTTCTGCTCCTAGAGCAAGAGTTGTGCAACCTATTGGTGCTCAAGTTCTAGATGTTACCGTTGCAAACGGTTCTGTTACTAATGTTAACTTATTAACTGGTGGAAAGGGATATACTGATGCTCCATCTGTTTATATTGTAGATGATCGTAAAGGACCTCTAGGAGAGTCAATTGGTGGTACTGGTGCAGAAGCAGCAGCAACTATCTTTAACGGTGAGATCACAGATATCAATATCATATCATTTGGTACTGGATATGATACTGCAAATCCACCTAGAGTATACATCGCAGAACCCTTGTCAGCACAGTCATCTTGCGACGTTGGATTTGGGGAAGTTACTGGTTTTACCATTTTATCATCTGGTAGAGAGTATCAACCATCTTCATTAAAGGGATGTGCTAGGGGTGTATCTGAAATTGTAGAATTTGATAAGTTCGGTAATCAAATATATGCAAAAGAGTCACAACTAAGGCAAAGTAACCATACTACTGGTGCTGTTGTACATAACCTTGATGCAAAGATCATCACACAGGTATTTGACAAGTTCCGTCGTCAATACATGCCTACAATCAACATTGACTATACTCAAGTCAACCCGATTCAGGTTATTAAGACAATTAAGGACTTCTATGCGTCTAAAGGTACGAAGACTGCTGCACAATATCTCTTTAAGATATTATTTGGTGAAGAAGTTGATATATTCTATCCTAGAGACGAACTAATCAAACCATCTGATGCTTCTTGGGTAGTTGACACTATTTTACGTGCTGAGTTAATTTCAGGTGACCCTATAAACTTATCGAATGCTCAGTTAGTCCAGAATGCTGATGAGGTTGACCAAAATATTAAAGATGCTACTGTATTGATCGAAAACGTCATTTCTATTATAGAAGGAACTGACGTAATCTACGAATTAGCAATATCTGAAGAAACTTTAACAGGTACCTTTAAGATTCCTTATAAAACAAGTCTTGTAGAACCTTTATCAACAACTGGTAACATAATAACTGTTGACTCCACTATTGGATGGCCAGAAAAGAACGGAACTATCATAATTAACGATCAAGAGACTGTACAGTATAAAGATAAGTCACTTAACCAGTTCATTGAGTGTACTAGGTCTAAAAATGGTGTAGTAGAAGACTGGGATCCTGGCACATTAGTTTATTCAGACATATTTGTCTATGTAAACCAAGGATTAGCTAACGAAGTCAAATTAAGAGTCTTAGGTATTGCTGAAGCGGGTACTACAGTCCTAGAAGACAGTGGTTCTTACTATCTACCTGGTGACAAGTTAAATGTTGCTGCTTTAGGATCAACTGACATTGATGAGAGACTACAATCATGGTTATATAACGTTAAGAAGTTAATTAGTGTTACTAGTATCACACCAGGTGGTATAAACAACCAAACTGCAACTGTTGTTTGTTCTAATGCTCATGGTTTGCTTGTAGAAGACCAAGTTACCATCTATGGTGCTAACCCTGCTGTTTACAATGGTACATTTGAGGTTACATCTCGTCTAAACGACTTTACCTTCTCTTATAATATACCTACCCCAATGGATATCATTCCACAGGGTAATATCTTACTTTCTGTTGACTTAAACAGAGGTAAGTCACAAACATCCACTATTAATGAAGTAGTTTCACTGTTTACTTCTAATATACAGAATGCTTTCTTTAATCAAGACTATGTTTATGTTGCAGCGTCTGGATTGCCCAACTATAAGATAGGTCCTTTCCAAGGTTCTGCTATTATACCAGGAAACCAAAGAAAACTACTTAGATTCCCTAGAACAGTAGAAACTATTTCTACAAGAACAGCAATTGGTGCTAACAACCCAATTGGTGCTTGGGTTAACGGTGTTTCTGCTTGGTCTTACAAATCTTCCGAATTTGTCACCTTTGGTCCTCTTACTGCTATCAATATTACCAATTCAGGTATAGATTATGATGCAGGATCAAAACCAGCTCTAGAAATCACTGGTGGTGGCGGTACAGGTGCTGCAGCGACTGTTACTGTTAATGGTTCATTAAGTAATGTAGAAGTTTTAACTGAAGGTACTGGATATACATCTCAACCTCTAATTTCTATCGTTGGTGGTGGTGGACAGGGTGCAACTGCACAAGCAGTTGTTACGAACGGTAGAGTAACAAGAATTCTAGTAGAAAACGCAGGAACTGGATATACATCACAACCTACAATATCAATCACTGGTGGAAATGGTGCAGGTGCTACTGCTACTGCCTCTGTACGAGGTGTAATCAGTGCAGTTACACTAAGTAGCACAGGAAGTGGTTATACGTCTACACCGACCATAAAACTCAATTCTGGAGAAGGTGCATTAGCACAACCAATCGTTATCAACGGTAGAATCGTATCTATTGCTATTATTAACTCTGGTTCAGCATATACATCAGCACCTACTGTTTATATCAATGGTGATGGATTTGGTGCTACTGCAACTGCAGTTATTGGTACATTAGGTGAAGATAAGGGTAAAGTTATCTCAGTATCAATTACAAACAGAGGTGTTGGATATACACAGGGAATGACCAATGTTAGAATGGAAGCAGTTGGTCAATTAGCAACATTTACTGCTGATGTCTTCCAGTGGAACAAAAACGTAGAATATCAATTAGATCCTGATCCTGCTAACCCCACAGCAACTAATGCTGACGGATCTCTTAAGAAAAGGTATGACATAGCAAGAGGATATGTATTTACTGGATTTAATAACCAGTATGGTGGAGAATATGCTCACGTTTCAGATCCTAAAGAACTACGTTATGTAATTGGTGATAATGTATTCCTAAACCCAGAAACTAATCGTTTCCAAGAAGTTCCTTCTAATATAGACCATTCTCCTATCATTGGATGGGCATTTGATGGTAACCCAATCTATGGTCCTTATGCATACATCGATCCTACTGATCAGAACAGTGGTATTAGAAGAATGCGTTCTTCTTATAAAATTAAGACAGAACTTATTTTTGATGAAGATACAAACCCAACTCCTGCTAGAATAGATGGTCCTTTATTAGCAAATTACCCTGCAGGATACTTTGTTAATGACTATACCTATACATTCCAACTAGGTGACCTAGATCAGTACAATGGACGTTTCTGTAAGACCCCAGATTACCCTGCAGGTACATATGCATACTTTATAACCATTGATGAGTCAGATGCAGGTCTACCTGTCTTCCCATACATCATCGGATCAAGTTTTAACTCAGTTGTTGATACTTGGAACCTTTCACTTAATGCTGTACAAGAAAACATCCCACAAGACGTTGCACGTTTCAGAGATCCATACGTTAACGTTGATATTGACATTGATCGTCAACCTAACCAAGAATCAGATTCATTTGTAACTGAGAAAGAAGGAGATCTTCTAATATTCGAAATAGAAGATATAGATGGTGATGCAATTATATCTCCTGCTGAAATAGCAACATTACAAGCAATAACTGAAGAAGCAGCACTACAGATCTATGATTACTTCCCTAGAGTATCAGCTGAGTCAAGAGTTGATATCGAAGTTGATACAACGACTAAATTTGAGTCTGCACAGATAGATGGATTCGTTGTAGAGAATGCAGGTGTATCTTATCAGGTAAATGACACTTTATTCTTTGATAACACAGGAACAGACGGGTTCGGGGCTTCTGCCATTATTGAGTCCGTCCAGGGCCGAACAATAAGTGCATATACAAAGGAAATCATTAATGATGTCCCACATGGTAAAATAACCACTGCAACTGCACATGATCTGATTGCACAAGACCAAATAATCGTAAATTCCAAGGTTATTACTGATAACACTAATAAACGTTATTATACTTCAGTTGTTACTGGTATTGAGACTATTACAGTGACACAAACTGGTATTGGTTATAATACACAGATTCCACCAACATATGAGATCATTACAACCACTGGACAAGACGTTGCCTTTAATATTGTCCTAGATGAGACAACTGGTAAGGTTGGAAACGTTAATATCGTTAATAGTGGTTTTGGATACGATACTGCTAACCCTCCACAGATTAGAGTCTCTCATCCACAACAATACAAGAAAACTTACTACTGGTTATCTGAATATTACGAAGATACCGATAAAATCAACATTATCGATTCTAAAGTTGCAACAGACCGCCATATTTACATTTGTGGTGAATTAACTCAAGTTAATGGTGATACTTCTGCATTCCTTGCTAAATTTACTGATTTGGGTGTTTTAGTCTGGGATAGAACACTTATTTCAGTTACTACCAATAAAAAGGCACGTTGGAAGTCAATGTACCTAGATCAGACTTCTGAAGAGAATCATTTGATCTATATCATCGGTGAAACCGAATCTCAGACAACTGCGACTTATAATCCCGATATTTTAGTTGCTAAGTACGAATCTGGTTATGATAACGCTAATGCACCTGAAGGAATCGTTAGATGGCAAAAAGAGATAGCTGGTGTCTCTGGATCCGCTAGAAGAGACTATGCGGGTGATATTCATCTAGATGATGAGCAAAGAGTCTATATTTGTGGTTGGACTGATACTAACTCTCCAGATCCTAATGATATCTGGGTTATGCAACTTAATAACCTAGGTGACGTTGTTGAGAAGCGTAAATTTGCTTCTGACGCTGAAGGGGAAGAAATGACCCAATTACATTTCATTGGTAACAATAAACTTCTATTTACTGGTATTGATTCTGATAATCAAGATATTATCTTTGGTGAGATGTCATATGATGGTGCAAACATAGAATTAACATTTACTAAGAGACTTGCTGTTTCTGGTGGTAATGTACAACGTCCTCGTTTTGTTCTTGATGAATGGGATGATTTGTTCTTTATCTGTGATATGTTTAATGGAACTAAGAACTATGGTATAGCATTCTTTAAGATACCTTTAGATCAACTTTCCACTAACCCATCTACTCCAACATACACATATTCTAAGATTATTGCTCCTAGTGGTACTTTCGAGTCAATCAACCATGCAGGAATTAACATGGATGTATTTGGCAACGTTAGTATCGTTGCTGACCTTAAGTATGCAGATAATGACCGTCAAGCGGTTGTTATGAACTTTAAGTATGATGGAACTCTATTAAAGTCTACTAATATTGCAGATACCAATGATATTGGTATGATAACTAGAACTCACCAAGTTGATAACTCTGGTGATGTCATATTAACAAGTAATAAGCAACTTCCTGTACAAACATATGTTGCTCGTTTCGAGAATGAAAATGATTTAGATGAGGATAGCACAAAGCAAGCACTTGTAACTACAACCTTCTCCACACCTGCTAATGCAGCACATAATACATCAGAATATAAGTTTGGTGCAGGATCAGTTAAGTTCTCTGGTGGTCCTACTAACATGAAGGCAGCAGGTGCAGGTCTTACAGGTAAATGGACTACTGAAGTATGGTCACTATTGACTGCATCTCATGCATCTAACAACCCTAAGGTTGAGATGTTCACTATTGACGATGCAACTGGTAATAGTCTTATCGTTACTGTTGATGGTAATGCATCTAGTGGTAACTTAGGTAAGATTGAGATGACTATTGCACCTCAGGGTGGTGGTGGATCTACAACTGCTTCTGTTGGTTCTACATACTGGACTACTCTACAAGATGCAGCATGGCATCATTGGGCAGTTGTTAAAGACGAACCTACACTTGGTTCTTACTCATACTCTGTATACTTTGATGGTATACAAGTTTGTACTGCTACTGTAACTACTAATATTGGTCTTAATGATCTTTATGTTGGTGCTAATAAGACAACTCCTGCTACAGCAAACTGTTTCTTAGGTAGTATTGATGACCTAGTTATCGATCCAAACACTGTATATACTGGTGCATCATTCACTGTTGCTACAGAGAGATACAGAATTACTTCTAATGATTCTAAAGTTAACCTTATTAAGTTTGATAGACAGCATGATAAGAGAGGTGCATATACTGCATTCAGTGAAACAACACATACTAAGGCATTATCATTTACAGAAACTACTGCTATTAATGTCAATACTCTTTCTAATCCAGTCATTACTACATGGAATGTAGGTGCATCTGGTTTACAGATTCTTGATTACTCTGATGTTTCCTCTCAGTTAACACCAGGTACTTACTCATTTACTAGTGCAATTCATCAGTATGCATCTAAGACTTCTACTATACCATCTCCACTTGGTAGAAAAGTCAAGGTTACTGCTGTTCCAATGGCGAAGTTCTACATTAGAGATGCAGGATATCAGAAGATTGACCTAGTTAAAGAATTTACATTTAACCAAGCAGTTAAGTTCACTAAGGGAACTTTAATACAGCAAAAGAATGCACAGGGTATTGTTCAGGCATATGGTACTATCGTTGAGGTTCCAACTGGTACATTAGACAATCCTGGTCTTGGTAACAAGTATAAGGTTGGTAAGATCTATGGTAACTTTAATAATGATACAACTGATCTATATCAGAATGATACAGGTGAAGAGAATACAATTGATGGAGTAGTATTTGAGCAACCAAGATTGCAAGATCAGTGGGTAGCAAGTAAAGCATATACTACTGATACACAGGTTTATAATGCAGGTAAGATATACAAAGCAACTAACACTGCTACATCTGGTTCTACACCACCTACACATAATATTGGTATTGTAACTGACGGTGCTGTAACGTGGCAGTATATTAGTGCTGCAGGTGCTATACAGGTTGACTTGTCTGAGCATCCTTGGCCAACACCTACAGAGACACTTTGGACTGCTAACAGATCCTTCTCTGTCAATGATTTAGTTTACTTTGCTAGACAGAAGTACAAATGTACTGTTGCAGGTGTAACAAGTAGTGTTGCTCCTACTCACACTACTGGTACTGCAACTGATGGTACAGTAACATGGGAATGGCAATCTACATATGATCCATTATCAAGTTATGCTAGGTTCAGACCCTATGATCCTGGTGATTATGCAGTTAAGATTCTTGAGGTATATCCTGAGTCTGATTTCATTGTCGGTGATGTAATTTCGCTTGGTGGTAGTGTTACCGCAGGGCCAAACACAGATAACCCCAAAATCGCTGATATCAATGGAGTTACAACTGTTAAGAAACTAGAATTAACTGTTAGACTTGACAAAGATATTGTTAGAACTGCTGAAACAAGAACTGATCTTATATACTGCTCTGCACTCATTGCACATAGATTCACTGCAGGAGATATCCTATTTGTTACTGGATTCCAAGGAACTCAGTTTGATGGATCATTCTTCGTAGAGGAAATCTTCTCTTCTAGAGACTATACTTATAGGATGAGAGCAAATGCTGTTTCTGATCCTACATTTGATAACAATGCTATTGCTAATGTTAAGATATCTTCTAAGCACCCAACATTATTACTAGTAAGGAATCATTCATACATCTTTGACTTGAGTGATGCTTCTAACCAAGGATATTTCTTATCATTCTCTCAAGATAACCAGTTTAAACTAGAATACTCATTTAACGTTATTGAGAGATCTGGAACACCTGGTCAATCATCTACAACTGAAACTCCTACAGTTAAGTTTACAGTTGGTGGTGAAGTAACTAATATCACATACTACTTCGATCCTAGTAGAACACTTTCTACCAATTCTCCAGTTGGTGCTAACTCCTTTATTGATGTTATCAAGACACCTTATGATGGTACATTTACTATCTCAAATGTTATTAGTGATACTGAGTTCAGATTCCCATTAGATCAAGAACCAGAATTTAATAGTGCTGAGATTGGTGAGGATGATCAAGATAGACCTAACTCTTTCTATTCTACAACGTCTACTAAAGCAATTGGTCCTATCAATACTATTAAGTTGATATCAGCAGGTGGATTCTACAAAAAATTACCGATCGTTTCTGACATTGCTTCTAATCGTAAGATCGAAAGAATTGTTATTGCTAACGGTGGTACTGAATATGCAGCTGGCGTATATACACAGGTTCCTATTATAGGTGATGGAGAAGGTGGTCTATTAAACATTACAGTAGAAATAGATCAAGAAACTGATTCTGGTACTATTACCCAAGTTGCTCTTATTGATCCAGGTTCAGGTTATACTACAGGTTCTGTTGATGTAGATGCTATACCAGGAATTTTAGGACAGACTCTATCTGGTTCTGGTGCAGAACTAACTGTTGTTATACCTGCTGAAGGTACAGGTGCTTCTGTATTCTTAACTGGTACACAGATTGGTAAGATCAAAACTCTTAAGAACAATGAATTTGGTTATGGTTACTCTCATGACTATACTCTACGTCCTGAGATTGCATTCCCAGTTAACTTACAACTCTTTAACACCTCAATACTTTCACAGATCAAGATAACTAATCCAGGTGCTGGCTATACATCTTCTCCTGTAGTTGTTATCTCTGGTGGTGGTGGAACTGGTGCTGATGCAGAAGCAATTGTTAAGAACAACAGGCTATCTGAAATTATTGTTAAAGATCCAGGTTCAGGATACAGTTCAGAACCAACTGTTCTTCTAAAATCAGAATTTACATACGTTGTTAACTTAGACCTTAACTACTTACAGTTTAACTTCCCACACGGTATCACAACTGGTGCTGAGGTACAGTTTAGAGCAGAAGATATTGGTACTACAGTCGGTGAACTACCAAAACCAAGTTCAGTTGGTTTGACATCACTATCTTCCACTCAGACATACTATGCTATTGCAGGTGATGCAAACTCTCTAGAATCTGATCAGTTACGTTTTGCTTTGACACCTGCTGATTCAGCGTCTGGTAACTTTATTACATTCCTAACACAAGGTGAAGGTAGACAGGTTCTTCTTACTCAAGTATTTGGTGGTACTGCTAGTGCTGTTGTTGAGACTTCTAGATTCTTAGCATCTGAGCAAGTATTCCAAGGTGAGTCTTTCGAATTAGCAAATGCTTTCGGTACAGTTTCTACTAACGATGGATGGCAGATAGGTCCTAAGATTCTTAAGGTTGTTAATCCTACAGGTGACTTCGTTGCAGGTGGTAAGGTTCAGGGTGTTATATCTCGTGCATCTGGTATTATTGATAACGTACAGATCGCTAAAGGTATTCTAAACATTGATGCTCTTACTAGAACATCTGGTAGATTTATTGATGACGTTGGTAAACCATCAGAGATTGTACAGAAGATTCAGGACTCTTACTTCTATCAGAACTTCTCATATGTTATTAAGTCACAAATTCCAATTAACCGTTGGAAGAAGCAGGTATTAGAGAATAACCACCCTGCAGGATTTAATATGTTTGGTCAGTTAGAACTGACTGGTGGTAAGGACGTTTCTGGACGTAAGATTGGTACTGAGTTTACTAAACAGGTTAATATTAATGAGTATACGAATGTCAACCAGATTACATCATTTGGTGCTGCACAACCAATCTATTCTACATTTAACAACTCTGAAGTTCTATTCAGAAAGAAAAGACTAACAAACTCTGAGGAAATCTTAACATCTATCGTTAAGAAGTTAGATAATATCTCAAGTCAGTTTGATGGTTCTACTAAGGCATTTAACCTTACTGTAGAAGGCGATCAAGTTATTATTAAAGAGAATCAGATGTTGGTCACCTTAAACGGTGTTATCCAGTCACCTGGTACTGCATATCAAATTGTTGGTAATCAAATCGTATTTGCTGAACCACCAAGACCAGATTCTAAGGTTGTTTATAGAAACGTAGATATACAGATATTACAGATTACTAAACTGAATCTAAACACTATTGGTGGTATATTCCCATCTATCGGTGATTTTGTTTCTGGATTCACTTCTAATGCTAGTGCTAGAGTTGTTGCTACAGGTGCAACCAGTATTGACGTTATTGACATCACTGGTGGTCCTTTCCAAAACAATGAACGTATTGATGTAAATAGAACTGGATTTAGTGCATTGATCGGTAGTTTTGCACCTATCAACCAAGATACAATCTTTGAGTTTGCAGAAACAGTTACTAAGGTTTCATTAACAGCAGAGACTGCTAAGATCGAAGAAACTAACTTAGATCTTGATGGTAACATTGATTCTTCATTAGTTCTATCTAAGACATCTGGTACTGCTGAATTTGAGACTGGTGTTTATAATATTCTCTTAAATGACTTTATATACTCTTCAGCATCAAATATTGCTGCTAAGATTGTTAGCATATCTCCATATAGAGATCCTATCAGTTCTATTCAGTTAACAAGTGGTGCTGCCTTCTTAGAAGGTGATCAGGTTACTGGTGGTAATTCAGGTGCTGTGGCAGAGGTTGTACGAGTAGATGATGCTTTAAATCCTCCTGTATTGTACTTTGTTGCTAAATCAGTTGCATCATTCGTTGGTGGTGAAACAATTACTGCAGGTGCTATTAATGATATTGTTGTTGGAGATATCACAAGAGGTGACGTTGTTGACACTCTTATCATTAACAAAGGTTCATCATTCTTTGGATTAGTATTTGAGAGACTTATATCTCTTTCTAACCAGAATATCATCCTTGATAACATTGCTCAGACCACAATTACTCCTACTACTCTAACAAATGCAGCAGACAGAATTAATGCTGATTTCTTAGATTATGAAGAAGTAAGATCTACTGAGATCGAATATAACAACTTATCTGGTGGTGCTCTTGCTAATGATGATGTTATGCGTTCTGTTAACGTAACTTATGGTAATACTACAGATGACGCTCTTAACAGATATAAGGATGCTGCTAGAAGTATAAGGAACAATAAACAAGAAATTATTGATTATGCAACATCACAGATTGCAATTGACTATCCTGACTTCTATTATACTGGTGAAGCAGAAACTGCACCTTGGGGTAGATTTAGAGACGGTTATCGTCTAATACAGAAAAACAAAGCATGGATCGTTGCTAAAGCATATCAGGACATGGTAGTTCAGTATCCTGGTTCTACAATCCCTAGTGCTACAAAATGTAAGAGAGATATCGGATATATGATCGATGCTCTATCAAGAGATACAGGATGGGGTGGAACAGTATATACACGTAAATTTATCCAGAAATACTTCTCTGCTGATGGTTTAACATATCTCTATGTTAATGCTCAATCTAACGAGACAGTTTATGCATATGAGCAAGCATATGGATATATGCAGAATGCTATCCAAAACGATCTAACTGGATCTGAAACTATCGATGCTGTTGCATATACCAAGTATAACGAGAGAACTAGTGGTCCTAACAACAATAGTGGAATCACTGCTGACCCTAATCCTGGTGGAAACTATGGAACTACAGGAACTAACACTACTAACAATGGTACTGACAATTGTGCAGATGTACAAGCAGCACTACAAACTCTCTTTAATAACGTCAAGGAAGTATTAAATGCAGGTTCATTAACAGATCTTATTGACCTATCATTACCTGATGCTAATTACACTGCTAAAGAAATTAAGTGTAATAGAGACACAGGATACTTTGTTGATGCTATTGCAGATGACTTAGATGGTGATGGTAACTTTGCAATCGTAACATTTACTAAAAAATTCTTTGATGCAAACGGTATACCTATCAACAATGGTCTTCCAGAAACAGAAGAAGCAATAACTGCATTTAACGCTGCTAAAGATCTATGTAAGCGTGCAATGAGAAACCTATTGTATAGTCAGACATTGACTACAAAAGGTTATAACCTCAACGATCCTACAACTTACTCTGCTCCATTCTTAGATGGTGGCGGTGGTACTACTGCACATTACTATGATCCTAACTATGCATCAGGATCTAATCAACTTGATACAAACTGTGCAAACGTAGCATCTGCTATTGATACATTATCTAACCTTGCTACAACTGCATTTACTGGTGCTCAGTTTACTGCGTCAGGTGCAACATACAATGCAGCAACTGGTGTGATGGTATTGACTATCGGTACTCACAGTTTAACAACTGCAGACACTGTTAGAATCGATGCTAACTCATTGACATTCACATGTCTAATGGATGGTAACACTGCTAATAAAACATATCCAAGAACAACTGACCCTGCATATGAAACTCAGCGAGCAATCACTGCAACTACAAATAATACAATCACTATCAACGTTGGTACATCTCCTCTAGTAAACCATGATGTTACTGGTGCAAATTACAACGTAACTTCAGGTGATTTACAATTAACAATCGGTGCACATAACTTAGAAGTTGGAACTAGTATCAAGATAGCTACTGAATCATTAACATTCCAGTGTGCATACAACGGTGGTGGTACTAGCGTATATCCTCGTGCTTCAGGTGCTAACACTTCTAGTGGTGCTGACTATGCATATGACACTGCACTAACAATCACATCTAAAACTGGAACAACAATCACAGTTAATGTTAACGGTGGACAGGGTGCTATCTCTAACACTGATGCCCATACATTTGTATCTGCAACATCAGGTGCTGTTGTTTCTGGTGGTAACTATGCACATACCTTTGTAAGTGGAGTTGCTAACTCTATCAAGGCAGGTGGTAACCTTGACAATATCAATGCATTAGCAGTTATATCTGATGGTACATACAGAGAGAATGAGAACATTCGTGTTAACAAGTATGCCTATAAGGATAGAGGTGGTTCTGGATTCTTCGTTCCTGGTAATACTATTACAGGTGCAAAATCTGGTGCAAGTTTCGAACTTAAGGGTGCTAACTCTGGACTAAAATGGTTGTATGCTCAAACTGTTTCTGGAATACTAGAAAATAGAGAGTATATTACTAACACCAAGATGGTTAATAATCTAGGTGGTAGTAATGTCAACATGACACCTAGCAGTGCAGCGTATGATCCTCTTACTGGTCAACTAACACTTACTAGTACTGCTCATGGTTATTCAGTAGGAAATAAAATCTCTCTTGCTAACAACTGTTTGACATTCAGTTGTGATATGGACGGTGGTAATGCAAGTAAGACATATCCAAGAACAACTGATCCTGTAGGGCAAGGACAACAACTTGATATCATCAGAACAACTGCAGATACATTTACTGTTGTTGTTGGTGCATCACCTATAGTTGAGAAAAATATAACAGGTGCAAACTACGATCCTGTTCTAGGTGAGATGCAGATCAATGTTGAGGGTGGACACAATCTTAACGTTGGTGAGAGTATTAGATTAAAACCTAATTCATTAGTCTTTACTTGTGACACTGATGGTAATGCTACTGAGCACTCTTATCCTAGAGCAGCTGGAGCAGGTAACCCTTCAGGTGGTGCTGACCCTGCTTACAATACTGCTGTTGCAATCACTGCAGTTGGATTTAATACTTACACAGTAACTGATGCAATATATACTCCTCTAGATGGATCATTAGTTCTTAGTATTGTCAATCATGGAATGCAAAGTGGAGACAAGATTAAGATCGTTGATGGATCAATAAGATTTACATGTGCTAAAGATAATAATGCATCTAATCATGATTATCCAAGAACATCTGACCCAATCTCATATCAGTGGTATGATATTACTGTACTAGATGATAATAACATCGGTGTTAATGTTGGAGTATCTTCTGACACATCTGTACATACATTCGTATCTGCAAATTCCAACGGAGTACAAAAACAAGATGGCACTATTTTTATTAACGTTCTCGGAGGCTCTGCTCCTGCATCTGATACTTCTCCACACACTTTCATAAGAGCTACAGAGGGTGCTTTGATGACTGGTGGTGGATACACCCATCAGTTCGTATCGGCAGTAACTAACGGTGTTACTGTTTATCCTGCTAGTGTAAGACTTACCAACACTCAAAAGCGTGCAGGTACTAAGTCTCTAGCATTTGATTCTGGTGCATACTTATCTTATGGTCTATCAGATATACCTGCATGGGGTACATCAGACTTTACTGTTGAGTTCTGGATAAGACCTACCACAACAATGAATAGTACTAAGTATCTTATTGATCTTCGTACAAGTGGTGCTACTGAAACTAACTCATGGAGTCTATACATTGATAGTGGTAATCTAAAATGGAAACTCAATCAAACTGATCAAATAAGTGGTGCTCATGGTATGAGTCCAAATGTTTGGTATCATATTGCATTAACAAGAACAAGTCAGATATTAAAACTTTGGGTCAATGGTTCTCAGGTAGGTAGCGACTACACAGATGCTGCTACTTACTATGAACGTAAGATGACTATTGGTGCTGAGTGGAATGGTCAGAATAACTTTGTTGGATTCATGGATAACTTCGTTATCTACCCAACATCTTCTAAGTACACTGCAACATTTACACCTCCTACAGTATTCCCAACATCAACAACTGACATCTCATTCTCTATGGACAATGAGTTGCCATTGATTATGAGCAACCAAGAGGCATATGCAACTTATACAGGTACTACCAACTCTGCTGCTCAAGCAACTAGTATTGATTATGTCAACCGTGAAGTTATTGTTGAGGAGATTGAGATATCAAGAGATACACAACGTGCTTGTGCTGATATCTTAGAACTTAACAGAGCATGGATTGCTGAGACTGCTGTTAATAAGATGAAGGCGAAATATCCTGATCTATTGATGCCTGGTGATACTGCTGATGGTGTAGGTCCTCAACTTGGTACTAACTTCTGTTTGAGAGATACTAAAGAATTTATTCTTAAAGGTGTTATCGAAGATTTACGTTATGGTGGTAACTATAATAGTACACTTGCTGCTAGAAACTACTTAACTGCATACGAAGGTCTAGATTACATCGCTAATGAAGTATTGATGTCTATCTACACTTATAGACTTCTTGCTCCAATCTGTAATTATGTGCTTACCACAACAAGTACTGATCTTAAGACATACGATGGAACTAAGTATACAGAGATACTAAGAATTCCTAATAACTTCTCATCTCCTGCTGCTCAATCTATACAAGATGAGATTACAAAACTATGTGATGATATTGGAGATGTTATAGGACCAACAGGTCAAAGATATAGAGACGCAGGTGATCTTCTATGGTTAAACAGAGATGTGATTGCTGCTGAAACTGTTGGTTGGTTGGAAGCAACGTATCAAGCAAATATTAACGGTACGACTTATGACTTCTATCAGAATCCTAATGCAAATCCTAATAAGTGCAGTTACGAAATCAAGCAATACATTATTCCTGCTGTTATTGCTGACTTGGTTACAGGTGGAACTTCTGCTATGCAGTACAACGCAAGCAAGTTCCTCAACAATAATAACGAACTTTATTCGGTTGACAATGAACTAAGTGCTGTAATTGATGCTTATAAGTTTGTTAAAATGCTTTGCGAGAAAGCAGTTAACAACACACTACTAACAAATGGAGTAGCATCTGGTGGTTTAGGTATTCCTTCTGCTTATCAGGATGACTACTATACAATGCAGTACACAACTTTAACAGTCTATAGAGATCCTACAATCACTATTGACCCAGAAGGTTATGATCCAACTCGTACAGCAAATGACAGACTTCTAGATACTGCTGAACTTCTAGAGAAGAATGCTAATGTAATTGCTTGGGAAGCAGTTCACACAATGAACGATCTTTCTAAGTTCCTTAACTTTACAGTTCCTGGTGGTGCTCAAAACTGTGTAGATGACGTTGTAGATATTATTGGTGCTGTTGGGCATGACTTAAGAAAGGGTGGAAACAGTAAGACATACGAAGCTGCTAAACTATACCTTGACTCTGAAACTAATAATCTTATTCAGTTAAATGGTCGTCAGCATACTCATCAATTTGTAAGAGCAGAATTAAATGCAATCCAATCAGGTGGTACTTACAATCATACATTTGTAACTTCATCAACTAATGCTGTTACTGCAAATGGTGGTGCACAATTTACTCCATCAAATGTTGTCTATCAACCTGCAACTGGTAACTTAATTCTTACCATGCCTAGTCATGGATTAACAACTGCTAATACTATTACTATTGCAGAGAACGGATTCACCTTCACTTGTGGAATGGATCAAGATGAAAGTAATCATACTTACCCACGTAAAGGTGATCCTGCATATGGCAAATCCATTGCTATCACTGGATATACACTATCTACAATTACAGTTAATGTTGGTGCTTCACCTCTCGTTAACTATAACGTTTCTCAAGCATCATACGATGCAACTAACGGTGAATTGATATTAACTATTGGTGCTCACCAATTAGCAGTAGGTAAGAGTTTCAGATTTAAGCAAGAGTCATTAGTATTCACATGTGATAGAGATGACTATGCAACTGAGCATGCTTATCCAAGATCTACTGATCCTAGTTTTGACACTGCTGTAGATATTACTGCTGTAGGAACAACAGCACATACTGCTACAAGTGCTGCATACGACCCATCAACAGGTGTTATGACATTGACTCTTAATGGTCATAACTTAGCAGGAGAAACAACACACACTGCAACTGATGCTGCATATAATCCTGAGACAGGTATCTTAACTCTAACTGTTGGCAACCACGGATTTGCTTCTGGGGATAGTGTAAAACTTGCTGATAACTCAGTTACATTTACATGCACTTTAGATAGTAATGCTACAAACCATGCATATCCAAGATCAACTGACCCTGCATCAGGATCATTCTTACCAATCCGTAACGTAACTCAGAATACATTTGATGTACAAATATTAGAAACAATCCCATCTACTAACGTAACTGCACATACATTCGTATCTGCAACTACTAATGGAATTACAAAAGCAAATGATTATGTTTGGATAGAAGAAGATGCAGTTGTATTTACATGTGGTCAAGATGGTAATGGATCAAACCATGCATATCCAAGACCTCAGGATCCTGCATACAAAGCGTGGTTACCTATAACAAGAATCGATGCTAATAATTTCTCTGTACAGACTCTAACAACTACACCTTCCACAAACACAACTCCACACGTATTTGTATCCTTCGCAACTGATGGTCTTAAGAAACAAACAGGTACGATTACTTGTAATGTGGGTGTTGCACCTGGTGAAGATGCTGCAGGTATTAGTGTAATTAAGATCGCAACTGAGATTGCTCAGTTAACAATGAGAAATGCATTTGGTCGTGAGAACCTTTACATTTACAATCCCGATGCAGGAACTGGTGATGGTGATGGTATAACTGGTGGTGGTTCAGAATCTATTGATAATGTCGATGTATCATCTTATGAAAGAAATGCTGTTAAGGATAGATTCATTAACGCTGCTGATGTAATCGATAGAAACATTAGAGTTATTGCTGAAGAAACTATTGCTGCTGCTAAAGCACAGTATCCTTCACTTCAGATTCCTGGTGGAAATATAAACTGTGTACATGACTTAACTGACTTCTTATATGCTATCCAGTGGAACTTACGTCACGGTGGTAATAACAAGGTCTTCCATGCTGCTGAATACTATGTTAACGAAGGTCTAACACATGCTACTGAAGCAACATGGATTATGAATTATGCTAGAGATCTAGCAATTCAGGTAATGAGAAATGAGTCTCTTGCTCTTAACTATGGTGCTGATCCTTCATATGATACTGCTATTGATATTGTTGATATTGCATCTACATCTCACACAGCAACCAATGCTGCTTATAATGCATCAACAGGTCTTCTAACCTTAACTATCTCAGGTCATGGATTTGATGTAGGAAACAGAATTAACATTGCTGACAACTCATTGACATTGACTTGCTCAATGGATAATCAGAGAAGTAATCATGTATATCCAAGATCTACTGACCCTGTTAGTGGACAATGGTTACCAATCGTTTCTAAGACTAATGACACATTTACTGTTAACGTTGGTACATCTAGACTTATTAAGTTCACACCTACTCAGGTCATTTACGAACCTAACACTGGTAACTTAATCCTAACAATAGGACCACACAAGTTAACAACTGGAACTAACATCAAGATATTAGGTAACTCATTAACATTCACTTGTACTCAAGATGCTAATGCTACTAACCACACATATCCTCGTACAACTGACCCAATCTATGATGAACCAGTTGCTATTGTTGGTACTACTGCTAACACTATAACAGTTAACGTTGGTACATCTGTAATTAAGAACTATGATATTCATGGTGCAAACTTTAACCACACAACTGGTAACATCGTTCTTTCAGTTGGTCCTCATGACTTTAGAACTGGACAGAGTGTTAAGTTAGCAACTAGTTCTTTAGTGTTCAGATGTGATGAAGATGCACAAGCAACTGATCACGTATATCCTCGTGCTTCAGCACCTAATGGTCCTGACCCTGCTTGGAATACAAGCATCAATATTGACGCTGTTGGATATACACAACATACACCAACAAATGCAACTTATAATTCATCTACTGGTGTTGTACAATTAACTCTTGCTAATCATGGATTAACAGGACATACAACTCACACTCCAACCAATGCAGTATTCACACCTGCTGATGGTAAGATGGTTGTTACTCTTGCCAATCATGGTTTTGCAAATAACGATAGAGTTAAACTTGCTATTGGAGCGATAACATTTACTTGTGCTTTAGATAATAATGCAACCCTTCATCCATATCCTAGACAGTATGGATCTAATGCACCTGGTGGATCTGACTATGCATTCGATAAGTGGATACAAGTTACTAACGTAACTCAAGACACATTCGAAATCAACGTTGGTATTTCCTCTAACACTACAACTCATACATTTATATCTGCTCTTACTAATGGTCTAACACATGCAGGAGACATGGTTAAGGTTGCAGAAAATGCACTTACATTTACATGTACTAAAGATGGAAACTCTGCTAACAAATCATATCCTAGAACATCTGACCCATCATACGATGAGTGGTTACCTGTTACTAAGATTGATAACAATACTATTAGTATCGTTGTAGGTGACTCTGGTCCTAATGATCAATACACCCACTCATTTGTATCCTTTGCATCTAACGGACTTTGGAAGCAAGATGGAACAATAACATTAGATGTTAACGATGGATCTGGTGCTATATCTAACCAGACAAACCACGTATTCCAGTATGCAGTATCTGGAGCATTGATAACTGGTGGTAACTATACACATACATTTAAGTCTGCAACTGCAGGTGCTGTACAAACTGGTGGTAACTACACTCATGAGTTTGTATCTGCAACAACTAACGGAATTAAGAGACAAGATCCTGCAGGTAATGTAACATTACAAGTTGGAACATCTGGTCCTAATGATCAATACACTCACTCATTTGTAAGTGCTAACTCTGGTGCTTTGATAACTGGTGGTAACTATCAACATAGATTTGTTACTGCAGAATCACAAGCATTGATAACTGGTGGTAATTATCTACACACATTTGTAAGTGCTGCAACTAACGCAGTTGCTGTTGGTGGATCTCCTACTAACTTAACTCCTAATGGAGCAACTTATGATGGCGAAACTGGTAAGTTAGTTCTATCATTTGCTTCAGCACATAACTTAACTAATTCCAATACTATCACAATCGCTGATAATGGATTAAACTTCTCATGTACATTTGATGGTAACTCAACAGTTCATGGATATCCAAGATCTACTGACTATGCATCTGGACAGGTATTACAAGTAACTGAATGGACAACAAACACAATTACAGTTAACGTAACTACAACTCCGATCGTTAACTATGATGTTACTAATGCAACTTATGATGCAGGTACAGGACACTTAGTATTAGACATTGGAACTGTAGGTGTTGCTGCACTTAAAGGACCAACAGCAGGATTGACTGCTACTGATGCTGCATACGACCCATCAACAGGTGTCATGACATTGACTGTTACAGGTCATAATATGGCAAATGGAGACAGAGTTAACATTGCTGACAATTCATTAACATTCACATGTACACAAGGTTCAGGTAACCACTCTTATCCAAGATCATCTGACCCTGCAAGTGGAAACTGGTTAGATATCTCTAACGTAACTACAAACACATTTGATGTACAGGTTCTAGAAAATATTCCTTCTACTAACACCACAACTCATACGTTTGTATCTGCAGTAAATGGTGGAATCACTAAGGCAGGTGAGAACGTTAGAGTTAGAACTGACTCCTTGACATTTACATGTTCACAGGATGATTACGCTACAACTCATACATATCCTCGTGCTAAAGATCCTGCATTCGATCGTCCAGTACCTATCGTTGCTAAGTCTGGTTCTACAATCACAGTTGATGTTGGACAGTCACCTATCGTTACTTACACACCAACAAATGCTACCTATGATCCTGCAACTGGATTCTTAGTATTGACTATCGGTGCACACAGTCTAGTTAATGGAACTACTGCTAAGTTAGCACCTAACTCATTGACATTTACATGCTCAAGAGATGGCAACACTGCACAGAAGACATATCCTAGAAGTGGACATAAGTTTAAGCAATCATTCTATAATGATCTAGATTACTACCCATACAATAAGGGTGATTATGTTATCACTGCTGATAGTGAGACTCCTTTATGTGCTGACGTAGCATCTGCTATTACAACAATGATGGCAATCGTTACTGATTCTATTGCAACTCCTGCATCTCTAACAGACGGTACAATCACTAAGACTCTACCAACAATCTGGCCAGTTAAGTATGCACCTGAAATGGTAGAACGTGACGTTAGCATTACATACTATGCTGATGCAGGTGATAACTGGAATCAGACATGTCCTAACTCTGCTGCTGCGATAGAATCATTAATGAACATCGTTGTTGATACAATCTCTCTTGCTAAAGATGGTGGTGGAAGTCATCTAGATGCTATTGAGAAAGTAGAACCATGGACATTTAACAGAAACTATCAGACATGGACATGTTACAACGTTAAATCTACTATCCATACATTATTCGATGTATTGATGAAGACACTATCAGGTGGATCTAAATCTGATCTTAAGTCTGCACGTCATATACTCTTTAATAAGCATGCGATAACTGCTAGAGCATATGAGAGAACAACTAACCAATATCCTGGTACTGCTGCAACACTTCAGTTTGCTGATGATATGGTTCATTCATTATTGTATGACCTTAACACAGGTGGTAACCAAGGTATGCTTAAGTTGGTTAACTCATGGTTCGATGGTGAGGGTAACTTTATTGCATTCCAAGATGTTGTTAGACAGCACTTACTCTTCTACACAACACGTATTCGTGAATATGTAAAACGTGCATTATATGATCAGAACAATACTACTCAGTGGGATGGTTATGATATCTACAAGGATACAACCAACACTGCTGCTATTGATGCTAGATTTGAGTATGAGTGGGAAAGTACAGAGTTTAGAATTGACAGTTCACTGAACCTTGCATACCATGGTCTAAACAGATCTGCACCTCCATCAAATAACCAAGTTACATTCATCAATAGTACTGATGCTACTAACTTACAGAATCTATATGATGAAGGTGAAGATTATAATACTGATCCAGAACTAGTTCTATTGACACCAACTATCGAAGTTGGATTCGAAAGAAGAGAAAGTGTTGTAAGAGTTACACGTCCTAACTTCTTCTCTCGTGGTGACATCGTTGCTTATATCCCTGCTTCTGGTCAAATAGAACCTGCATTACAAGATCAAAATTACTACTATGTTTTAAACGCTACTGCAGAATGGTTTGAGATTGCTCGTGAGATTCGTCATGATGCAAGATACAGACTCTTCGAACTTGATAGAAATCTAACAGGTCAGCAAAGATTACAAACAGTCGTACGTCAAGGTATTATCGTACCGACTGCAACATACGCAATGCGTGATTTGGATCAACCAATTAGTGCAGGATTTAACACTGCTGACATTCTTATTGGTGCAACATCTAATGCAACATCTGAGGTTATTAGAATACGTAATAACGAAGCAGATATCATTAAACTATACTACAAGTATAACATCGATGCAGCTACAGGTAGATTTACAAATGGTGAAACAGTACAGCAGCAAGGTGCCACATCTAACAATGCTGTAGTTGTTCAGACTTCTGTATTGACTGGTGATGGAACTGACGAAGGTTGGATTTATGTAGAATCATTAAATGGTGCGTTATCCGATAACGCTGTTCTTGAGGGAGTAACTTCAGGACTAACTGCATCTGTAAACGGAACACCAACAACTCGTATGTTGATAAACCTCAATAGAGGTCAGTTTGCTGCAGGTGAGAAAGTCTTTAATAAATCAAATGCTGCTACAGCAGATATTGTTTCCTACGAGAACTCAGCAGGTGCATTGGTAGGTAATACTGGTGGACGTATCACAATCGATATCGAAACTATACAGGAAGACTTTACTGACGGTGATATAATCTATGGTTCTATTACTGATACAATCTTAGACATTGCCAATATCACTGCAGGTGGATTCGAAGCACTAGAACTTAATCAGTATGTACATGCTGTATCAACAATAGAATTAGACATCTCTAGTGTTGTTCGTGATGGTGGTTACAATGGTGACTTTAGTGCAGGTGACACAGTTTACTTACTACAAGGTACAATTATTAAGGAACCTGGTTTCACTGCTGTTGTTACTCAGTACCAAGCACCTGACCCTGCTGCTAACCCTCCAGTTCCACATAAGATGTGGATTGCAAACTTACTACCATATGGTACAGATTCAGATGGCAACCAAGTTACACCTGATGCTGCAGCACAACTTGTAGGACAAGGTACAGCACTTGGTAAGTTTGAGAACCTCAACAACTTCCCAATAATTCTTGCTGAAGCAAGTGGAGCTACTGAAACTAATGTAGAAGGTTATGGTAAAGTTTCTGGACTATATCAGAGTGGTGTTACAGGTAGAATTTGGTTAGAAGATGTTGTTGGAACATTCCCAACTAACTTAACAATCATTTCTGATAATGACTGGTCTGCAGGTGTAACACAATCTAAAGAACTTCTTGGAAGATGTAACAGATTCTTCAGAGGATTTGATGGTACACAAACTACATTTAAACTTACTATTAATAATGGTGAAGCATACTTCCCAGATCCTGCAGGACACCTACTAACATTCGTTAATGGTATCTTACAACCACCTGGTGCAAACTTCGCATACACAGCGTTCTCTGATCAGATTCAGTTTACTGAAGCACCTACAATCGGATCTGAGTTTATTGGATACTATGTTGGTAAGTTACGTCAGTTAGATGACATATCATTCGAGTTTGACTCCTTACGTTCATCCTTTAACTTACGTTACGCAGGTGGATTCTACTCACTAACACTAACTGAAGGTGTTAGTAGCTCTACTATACTTCCTGAAAACAATATTGTTGTTTCCCTGAATGGTGTTATTCAGGAACCAGGCGTAGGTTACGAACTAGTTGGTTCTAGAATAATCTTTGCTGAAGTTCCTCGTGCAGGATCTACATTCGTAGCATTCTCATACATTGGTTCTGACGCTGACGTTATCGCTGCTACTATCGTACCTCCTGTAGAAGCAGGTGACCTCTTACAAATCGAGGGTGAGAATGACGATCGTGAAGTTGCGTTGATCGAATCTTCAAACTCCTTAATTACTTTCGAGTACACAGGAACTGTTAAGGGACGTAACGCTGAAGCACTTTCATCCATCACAACAGGTGAAATTAAGACAGCAATCATTACATCACCTGGTGACGGATATACCTCACGTCCAAACGTTGACGTTATTTCATCTTCTGGATTTGATGGACGTGTACGTGCGTTGATGGGTCTTCTAAGAGTTGATGTTAAGACTGCAGGTGTTGGATACTCTAGTCCTGTAGTTACTGTTGAGAATGTAGTTGAGGATGATTGGGTTGCACCTACAGGTCCTGCTGTTAACCAAGGTTTTGATACCTACGCAGGTGAAGGAACTGACAGTGAAGGTAACCCAATTGTAATCGTTGCAGGATTCATCAGAATCACAACTCAACCAGTTAACGTAACAGTTAACCAAGGTCAGACTGCAGGATTTACTGTTATCACTGAGTTTGTTAAAGCATCTGATGGACTAGTAGGAACTACACCTCTTAACTATCAGTGGCAACGTAAGCAGTATGGTGAAACTAACTGGGCTAACATAACTGGTGCTACTGCTGCTCTCTATAGTTCTGCAAGTGCTGAACAGGCAGATGACGGTGATGAGTTCCGTGTTGCTATAACTGCTGCAGGTGCTTCACCAATTTACTCTAACTCTGTGATCCTCACAGTACAGACTGGTGCAACGATAGTCTCTAACTTTGTACCTACTCAATTGTTCCAATAAATAAAACATGGCTGCTACATCGACATACAATTCAGGAACTAAAAACATCACAGTAGATGGAGATGGATTACCCAATCCAGTATTGTATGGAACGTTCCCTAATGCAAATAATCCTAGTTCTGTAACGGAGCAGGATTTTGAGCATACCTTTTATTATAGAGGTGGTACATTTGGTGTTAGTAGAACATTTGATGATGCTAATTTTGCACAGACTGGATTTGTAATTACTATTAGTATATCTACTGCAGACAATGCTTTGTTAGGTTCTAGTATTCAGGTAGGAGATAGAATATTATTCATATTAGATGCAGGAACAGCTAACGAGAAGAAGCAAGTATTTAAGTATACTGGTACACAACAGACTGTTGCATCTGGTGAGTTTTGGAGAGCAACATCTAACACATTAGAATTAATTGTAGATTATACAAGATCAGCATATTCAGGAACCTATACTTATTACGATCAAAGAAATGGAAGAGCAGCTACACCTTTAGGTGCTATTGGTGTTGCTTCTAATGGCGTTGTATTTTTTAATCCTAGTGCAGGAGCAGGTGGTAACCCTCCTACAGGATTTAACTGGAATGCACACTTCCCCGACTCTCCTGTAAACTTTGGAGATGACTCATGTGGTGGGCATCCTGAACAGACAGGACAGTATCATTATCACGATACAGACTTTATATCATGTTGGAAAGCTAACTCTGTAATGGCATCATACAATGACTATTATGGATCAAGTCAGTATAACGGTGACAACTTAAGACACCCAGACGGTCATTCCAAAATGCTAGGTTTAGCATTTGATGGTTTCCCCATATATGGTCCTCATTGCTATAGTAATCCTTGGTTAAATTCATCAAACCTAACTTTAGCAAGTACATCATATAGAGTGAAATCAGAAGAAGCTGTTGGTAGACCCACATATGGAACTAGTCAACAGAATCCTCCAGCTGGGTCATTAATTCAGGACTGGGAATATCAAGAGGGGCTAGGAATGCTAGACTATCATAATGGTAGATTCTGTGTAACACCTGAGTTCCCTGATGGTACCTATGCTTATTTCTTATCTACATCATATGACAGTGAAAATAATCTGGTTGCTGAGTTTCCATATTTACTAGGAATTACTAGTAGAGAGGCATTAAACCAACCAGCCAATGATGGTGCTGCTACACCACCTGCACCACCTTCAGGAGGAGGTGCTCCACCTCCAGCAACAATTTTGATTGGTGCTCAACCTCAGTCAGCTACTGTAGCTGCAAATGCTTCTGTCACCTTTACTACTACAGTGTCAATCAGCCCTCAAGATGGACCGAAGACATACCAGTGGTACAGGTCTACTGACGGTGGTTACTCCTTTGCTGTTCTTACTGGAGCTACAGCAAACTCTTTGACATTCACAGCACTTGCATACATGTCTGGATATAAATTCAGATGCGTGATTGCAGGTCCTGTAGGTGGTACTGCTGCTACCAACTCTCCTCTAACAACTGACGTTGCGACTCTCACTGTGACAGGTGGTGGCGGTGGTCAGACAGCTGAGGACTTCTCAAGTACCAACGTTTCGTTGGATACTACTGGCATATCCTTCGATGCCACATAAATAAAACTGTACAAACTGTAAAAAAATGGCTAAACAATCAGTTGGTATTGGATCTTCGGCAAATGATGGCACAGGTGATACCCTGCGTGATGGTGCGATTAAAGTAAATTCCAACTTTGACGAATTATATACAGCCTTAGGTAACGATACATCAATCCAAGTTGATATCAGTGGGTCTCCTGCTGATGGACAAGTATTAAAGTGGTCTTCCAGCCCTAGTGGAGCATTTCGTGCGAGTGATTATAACTTGCTAAGCTCTGATCTTGATACAAATGGCAATCAGATAGTCTCTGATGGGACAGATGCTATTACAATCAAACAAACTGGAACAGGTAATATCAATTTATGGGCTGGTGGATCTGGATCTGCATACAGTTATGTTGATGGTAGTGATGGATATTTTAAATGGTATGCACCATATGCAACAGAGGGAGACCTTCCCAATGCAACAAACCATCATGGTATGTTTGCACATGCACATGCTACTGGTAAAGGATATTTTGCACACAGTGCTGCTTGGGTTCCTCTCATCTCAGAGAACAGCAGTGTTAGTTTATTGAGTGATGTTGATACAACTGTAAACGGTGGTCCTAGTGATGGTCAGGTTCTTAAGTGGGTAGCATCAACATCTAAATGGTCACCTGCTAACGATGAGCAAGGAACTGGTGGTAGTGGTGGAACTACACAAAACTTATTTGAGACAGTTAATGGAGATACAGGTACAACAACTGCATCTGCTGCTAACGACACATTAATAATCGCAGGTGGAACCAATATCGCTACGTCTATTACAGGCGATACACTTACTATTAACATGACAGGTGCATTAGGTGCTCCTGATCAGAACCTATTCTCAACAATTAATGCTGACAATGGTGGTACTAGTGCTACTGTAACTACAGACTCTATTACATTTGCAGGTGGTACAGGAGTTTCGACCAACCTGAATGCAGGTACTATCACAATAACAAACACATCACCTAACGTAACACAGAACTTATTTTCTACTGTTGCGGGCGATTCAGGTTCTCAGGCTGCAGGAAGTGCAACTACCACACTAACAATAGCTGGTGGTACTGGTGCTACTACTGCACAGTCTGGTGATACGCTGACAGTTAACGTTGATAATCCTCTCCCAGGTGGTTCAGGAGGACAGAATTTATTTTATGATGGAGCAGCTAGTGCATGGGCAACTAGTGCATCTCCTACAATATGGTATTCAGTAGGTTCTAACGGTGCAAGTTCATATAGGTTTACAGGACCAGGTTTATCATCTGCGACTGATAATCCTACAATCTATGTCTATAGAGGGTTTACATATAGATTCTATAATACGACTGGATCAAGTCACCCATTTGAGATAAGAGTTTCATCTCAAGGAGCTGCTGTTACTAGTGGTATTAGTGGTTCTATAACAGGCACATTAATATACACAGTTCCAATGACTGTTGCTGCAGGAACGACATACAAGTATCAGTGTACTATCCATGAGACTAACATGGTTGGCGACATAGTGGTGGTGTAATATGACAAGAACAGTACCAGGTAGCGGTGCAGCAATAGAACCAGTCTTTAACTCTGTATACGGAGTGAAGGATGTTATTGTGACCAATCCTGGTTCTGGTTACAGTCCAACTGATCCCCCAAAACTTAGTGTTGGTAACTGTGGTACTCCTATTAGAGATGCAGTTCTTCGTGCAAACATTGGTGTTAATGGTGATCTTCTATCTGTGGATGTTGTAGATCCTGGTGAAGGATATGATCCATTAAGATTAGAGATAACAAGTGACGATGCGGGCGTTGTTCAGGCAGATGCAAATATTGTATTAACGACTGATGGTGTTGGTGGTATAGGTAACTTGCAAGTCACGCAGCCTGGTGATGGATATTATAGTGCTGAAGCAGAGATAAAAGGTGGTGGTGGATCTGGTGCAGAACTAGTTCCCATCACTGGTGGTGTAACTGGTCTTGCTATCGAAGGTAAAGGTAGGAACTACAATCTCAACGATATCACTCTTGTTATATCAGGTGGTGGTGGAGACGGAGCAACAGGTGTTGCTGAGGTTAATCAGTTCGGCTCAGTTACCTCAATTAATATCAGTAACCCAGGTGAGTTTTTTGAGACTCCTCCAATTATACAGCTAATTGGTGGTGGTGGATCTGGTGCTACTGCTGAAGCAAAGATAAATCTTGGAAGGATAACAAGTATTGATATACTAAATCCAGGTGGTAGTTATGTTACAGCACCGTCAGTTATATTCACTAGAGACACTAACTTAATTAGAACTCAAAGGAATAGAACTTCGTTAGAGAGTACATTATATAATGTAACTGCACTATTAAGAAATGCTGCAGCAGCAGATACTGTTCTATATGTTCAGACTACTGATGCATTTGCAGGTTCTGGTAAGTTCCAAATAGGAACCGAGATCGTAAGATACACTGGTAAGACTACTACTAGTTTTACTGGATGCACTAGAGGACTGAACTTTAGATATGATCAGAGGGTTGTATTGGATGCTCTAGCAGATTCTGGTGGACAGTCTGGATATAACTTTACTGTTTCAGATAGAATCAGAAGAGTTACAGAAGACAAGACCAATAAAGTTGCTGTTGTCTATGACTGGAATAAGGTAACTAAAGAGTTATTCTTAATATTCGAAGTTGATGAATTAGCATTCATCGATGGTGGTCGTTCTAACGAATCGACTGCTGTGATTCAGTTTATTGGAGGTGTTGCTAGTTCTTCTGGTACAGGTGAATCTCCACATGTACTTCTTGAGTCAGTAGGAAAGAATATTCCAATCTTCACTGATCCTGTCGGTGTATTGGAAAATTTTGAGTTCGAAGACAACGATGAATTGGATGGAGCTGGTGATGGCATCCCTGACCTGGTAAATACTGGTACAGAGTTTGAGAATGAAATAAGTCTAGATGGTGGTATTGCGTCATCTCTTTATGGTATTGAGGAAACTGTTGGTGGTCAAAACACCACACTATTCCAACAAGGGGATCAGTTATATGATTCTAGTTTAGTGCCATTAGTGTCTACTGTATCTGTTGCAGGTGCTCTTGGTGATGGTGTTGCACATAGTGCGACCTCTTTCATTATTGCTAAATCATGGAATAGCGTTAATTATCAAGTAGATGAAATCATAACTGGTAACTCTACTGGTGTTTCTGCTAAAGTAGTTTCATTTAATAATGCATATGCTACTGGATATGTACAGTTAGAAGTAAAAGATCTAACAAATAATGGTAATACTTACCAATTTACGACCAGTGATACCCTAACAGGTGGTACATCTGGTGCGACGGTTGTATTCTTTAAAACGGAGTATACTAACCTCGTTAGAAACGAACCTGAATAAGTCACATAAATAAAAGGAAGGTAACCACTGCGTCATGGCACTACTCACCGATCAATTTAGAATTTTTACTGCCGAGAGATTCATAAAAGCTCTTGAGGGAGCAGATGCGTCGCAGTCAGACCTTGAGGCGGGTACGTCTAGAGATAGGTTGTACGTGTTCATTGGCAGACCACAAGAATGGGATAACGAAAACGCACCTCCTACACCTGTTGACTCTTTCCAAGAGTTCTCAGATACATTTGCAGACATGATTTCACTGAAACGTGTTCTTGCGAATGACACTATACAGGTTGTTAGAAGAATCGACTGGACACCCCCAGAGCAAACAACTGGTGGATTAGGTTATGTTTATGATATGTATAGACATGATTATAGTTCTACAAAGACTGCTTCATCTGGTGCAACCAAGTTGTACGATGCAGACTTCTATGTTGTAAACTCACAATATCAAACTTATAAATGTATCTACAATGGCACGTCTCCTTCGGACCCCAATGGTAAACCGTCTACGGTTGAGCCAACTGGCACGTCAACAAGTATTATCACTACCTCCGATGGTTATCGTTGGAAGTATCTTTATACTATACCTGTTGGTCAGGTCTTAAAATTCTTCTCTAACGACTATATGCCTGTTCTTAGCGATGTCGCTGTTACAGGTGATGCTGTTGGTGGAGAGATTGATACAGTTGTTATCCAAGCATCAGGTACTGGATACAACAACGGAACCTATGAAAACGTCCCTATTAAAGGTGACGGAGTTGGTGGAAGAGTATCACTGGTTGTAGATGGTGGACGTATAGTTAACGCTACTGTGACATCTGGTGGATCTGGATACAACTTTGGTAAGATCGTTATTGATGAGGTCAATGGTATTGGTGCAGGAACTGGTACTGGTGCTGCTATTGACGTTATCATTCCCCCTGAGACAGGACATGGTGCTGAACCAGACTCTGAGTTAGGTGGATACCGTGTGATGATCAACACCAAGTTTACCTACGCTGAAGGTTCAGGTGACTTCCCAACTGATAACGATTATCGTCGTATTGGTTTGGTGATCAATCCTAAGCAGTATGGAACTACAGCTCTTACATCTGCTATTACATTATCTGCGACTCAAGCGGTGATATTCTCACCAACCTTTACAGGTCAGTTCCAAACTGATGAGATCGTAACCCAATCTCGTACCGTTGGTGGTCAACAGGTGACTGCTAGAGGTAGAGTTATATCATGGAATGATACCACTAAAGTCCTGAAGTTCTATCAAAATAGAATCGATGGTGTGTTCCCAGAAATTACTGGTAACCTAACTGACTTCGAAGGTGGTAACCCTGTGGTAGGTGCTACATCAGGTACCTCTGCTGACCCAGACATCAACTTCCCAATAGTCTCTGGTTCATCCACTCGTATTATTAACAATACAGAATATGACTTGGGTATGTCATTTACTAATGGTTATGCAAAACCTGAGATCGAGCCAAATAGCGGTGAGATTATTTACATAGATAACAGAGGTGCTATCTCCAGAGCAGGAGACCAAATCGAAGATATCAAGATCGTAGTCGAGTTCTAAACAATGCCACAAAATACCAATCTGAATATCGCTCCGTATTTCGACGATTTCAGTAAAGCAAATAATTTTTATAGAGTACTCTTTAGACCAGGATTTCCAATCCAGGCTAGAGAACTTACTACTATGCAATCGATTCTACAGAATCAGATTGAGAATATGGGTACGCACCTCTTTAAAGAAGGTGCTATGGTCATACCTGGTCAAATAGGATATGACTTAACTGTACATAACATCCTTATTCAGCAAGCATTTTTAGGAGTAGACGTAGAGACATATA
>VMHT01184714.1_pt1 | contig 42605 bp, 71 predicted proteins | sample 4693611 | NCBI WGS metagenome assembly VMHT01 (sample SAMN12280063, study PRJNA550983) | marine metagenome | isolation source: seawater sampled from same location over 5 years 0.02-0.2 micron viral filtrate | place: USA: collected off the coast of southern California halfway between the port... ...
GGAGTTAGAGTAGACTTAGAAAAAGCAGAAATATTAAAGTTACAGATGGAAAAGCAAGAAAGGGAAGCACTAGAGTCTGTTGGTGGTGGCGATATTGATATCTGGGCGGCGACATCTATTGCGAAAGCTTTTGATAAAGAAGGTTTAAAGTATCCCCGAACTGCAAAGGTTGATGCCCCAAGTTTCACCAAAAACTTTTTAGCTAACCATGAACATGCTTTACCTCGTGCAGTTGTCAGGGCAAGGGAACTTAATAAAGCTAGAACAACCTTTATTGATACAATATTAAAGCACCAACATAATGGTCGCATTTTTGCTGAAGCCCACCCTCTGCGTAGTGATGGTGGTGGCACAGTGACTGGCAGATTTAGTTATACTAATCCTAACCTTCAACAAGTTCCTGCTAGGAATGCTGAGATTGGTCCTTTGATACGTGGGTTATTTTTACCTGAAGAGGGTGAGTTGTGGGGGGCTTTTGATTATAGTAGCCAAGAACCTCGCCTAGTTGTTCATTATGCAGGATTGATGAACTTTACTGGAGCACAACAATTTGTAGGTGAGTATGCAAAAGATAAGATGACTGACTTTCACCAACTCGCCGCAGATATTGTAGGAGTACCAAGAAAACAAGCAAAAGATATTAACTTGGGTCTGTTCTATGGAATGGGTAAGAATAAATTAGCAGAGCAGTTAGGTTTGGAATATGAAGACGCACAAGAACTGTTCGCCACATACCATAAAAAAGTTCCTTTCGTACAAGAATTAGCGACCTTTGCTATGAACAAAGCAAGTAAAAAAGGTGTAATAAGAACATTACTCGGTCGTAAGTGTAGGTTTGATAAGTGGGAGCCAAACATGTATGGAACGTTTAAACCATTATCATATGAAGATGCTTATGCCGAACATGGTCCAGCTATCAAAAGGTGTTTTACTTATAAAGCCCTCAATAAACTTATACAAGGATCTGCCGCCGATCAAACAAAACAAGCGATGGTTGCCTTATATAAGGAAGGCATAGTGCCTATGATACAAGTACACGATGAACTGGACATAAGTGTAACGAGTGAAAAACAATGTAAAATGATCCAGGAAATAATGGAAGATTGTGTAACCTTAGAAGTACCAAGTGTAGTAGATGTAGAACTTGGGGCTAGTTGGGGTGAGGCAAAATTAACATTTGCAGATAAACCATGGACAAGGGGGTTAAAAGGTGGACACAGCGAGCAACAGAATTAATTATGAAAAGATTGAAACTATATACGACGCACAGTTTATTAATCGTTATCACACCGTACCACTTGGCGGATTGAGGCAAACAGTGGGTGCTCATTCTTATGCTGTCGTAGTTCTATTAGACCAATTATGGGATAACTGCTCCAAGAGTCTGTTACTCTCTGCCCTCTACCACGACGTACCAGAGATAGTATTGGGTGATATCCCAGCGACGGCTAAGTGGGAATACCCAGAGTTAAAGAAAGCATTTAAAAAAGCAGAAGATAAAGTTGCTAAGGATCTTGGGATTGACTTTGTGCTTACAACTAAAGAACTAAACAGACTTAAGATGGCTGACATGTTAGAGTTAGTCATGTACTGTCATAAACTTAATGATAGTAACCCTCGCATGAAAATAATAATGCAGACTGGAGTTAACTATCTTATGGAACATTACTCTTCACTCTCCGACTTTGAACCAGTCAGGCAGATACTTAGACAACTTAAACTAATCATTTGAGTAGTTAGGTGTTTACATTTTAAAACTCGTACCTTTATAATATAACTATATTTTAATAAGGAGGTACTAATGTTAGAATGTTGTATTTGCCATAAGCAAATCAAACCTAAGTATTTAGGCAAAGACAATGATGGTAATGACCATTATTGGGAAGAAGGTAATAACGCTTTACCTATACACGACGGTAGTTGTTGTGATTCTTGTAACGCAACTATTGTTATTCCTGCTCGTTTTACCGATATATCAATGAACACTGGAATAATTTACAAAAACCCCACGGAGGACTAAATGAAACATTTACAAGAACGTGAGTTGTATGAACAATACCTAAGAGACCACATACGTGAATATGCCGTAACAGAGTTTCTAGGTCGTGGTAAATATAACAAAACGTATTTCAATCTCAATGAAGGTTTTAAGGCTCAGCAGTTTGCTGACAAACTAAAGAAACAAGGTGGTAAAGTTATGTTGTATGGCGTCTCATTGCCACCTGACCGTACTGTACCTATTCAGGTGACGCTATGAGTAATGAATATAAAAAATATTTAGCTGATATTTTATATCAAGATGCCTTGAGAACAAGTAGGGCAGAATTACAAGAAGTATCTTTTTTCCAAGAAGAAACAACTGATTCTTGGACGCTTGAACAATTACAAATTCAATATGTAAAAGATCAAATAAGTTTTTTTGAGGGTGGCAACCTTGATAAACAAGTTGCTGAAACATGGCAAAAAGTAGAAGGAGGTAACACGTGAATATATTTATGCTTGATAGCAGTATGGATAAATGTGTTCAGTTCCACTGTGATAAACACATTGTCAAAATGCCGTTGGAAACCACACAAATGGTTTGCACGATTGCACACAAGTTAGGTCGCAATCCACCATACTTACCAGTCCATGCCAAGCATCCATGTACTCTGTGGGGTGGTATGAACAAGCGAAACTTTACTTGGTTATGGTGGTTTGGGATTGCATTATGTAATGAGTATGAATATCGGTATGGTCGTAGACATGCTTGTTTTGAGGTGTTGTACGATTTATCTACTCAGTGTTGGAATGATCTGCCTCCTGGAGATTATACCGACCCACCACAAGCCATGCCCGATGAGTACAAAAATCCTAATGTCATTGAGGCATACAGAAAATATTACTATTATGAAAAAAGTCGGTTTGCCAAATGGACAAAGCGACCTCAACCATTCTTTATGAAGGAGGATTACTATGAAGCCCTTAGAGCCTAAATTTGAAATATATGAACTAAACGGTAAGTTTCTTGTTAGATTCTATGCTGATGGTTTTAATGGTGTCACCATACAACAACATATGGCAGACACTATGGAAAACGCCTTGAGGTTTATACAATCATTTTATACAAAAAGTAGAGAGCAGAAAGTGGTTCAGTTTAAAAAGTCTGATGCTGAAAAGCCACGCCACCCTTATGATCGTACTGATGAGTACTGGGAAAACCAAGAAGGTATGACAACTCAAACACAATATGATTTTACATTGGAGGATAATAATGACAAAAATGACGGATGATGTATGGGAAGAGTTTACTTATACAGTGAGGGAAAATGCTCACATCATGCCTTTAACAAAATCTGAACTCGCTCAAAGGTTTCAGGTAAGTGTTAATACGATAACAAGATGGATTGATATGTATAATTTAAAAGATTATATTCGTGATGGTAGGACTGGTATTCATGCTATGAATAAAGTAGATCGTAATTTGGAAATCTATGAAGAGTATTGGAAGCATGGAAAGAGCATGGCATCATTAGGAAAGAAGTTCAATATGTCTCGTCAACGTGTTCATGTTATCATAAAACGAACAGAACAGCACAGACTAAATGGACAACTTTAAGCTTGTACTCGTTAAATCACTTGGTACTATATTATTATATTTAAATGTAAACATCTCGTAGAAAGGAGATAACAATGCAAATCAAACCATTACCTCCCAAGGAAGACCAGTTAATAGAAGGTGATGTTAAAATACGTCAGCATTTACCTACTAAATTACAACTAGGTCCACTCGCATTAGCACAAGAGTGTATGGAATTAAGTACTAAAATTCAAATACTTACAGAGGATTACTTGTTCTGTACTATGTTTATGGAATACATTAGTATGAAGGATCCAGCATTATATCAGCAAGGCAAACTAATCGCCGAGGCTACACTTAATAAGGATAAAACAAAATGAAGCATACTTGGAAAGTTACCTATCCCGATGCGGATCAGGAGTATTGGCACATGTCAGTAGCTGAGGTTGTGCCTGAGCTGAAGCGTTTACAAAAGCTTCATAATGATAAAGTGCAAATTGATTTAGTCCCATGGATACCATCTTCTCCATGGGGTTATGATAAACCAGTTATCAAAGTTTAGGGAGGAGGGGGACGCTCCTTTCAAACACGACTGTGAGTAGCGTGTTAGATGGTGTGGATGCACATATAGTTTAGCTCCCAAGGGTTCTGGTTTTTGCCCGATTATTTACTGAACTATGTGTGGAAGTTTTTTTGATTGTAATTTGGGCTGACGGTCGATGTTCCCCTCGTTAAAAAAGGTTAACGACCTAATCCACACAATACTCACACTTTTGACAACTTATTATAGAAAGGGAAAGTTATGTCAGTTACAAAAACAAACGGTTATCGTGGTAGAACCGACCAACAACCACGACGTATTGTGTCTACTCGTATTATGATACAATGGAATGATTCACCTAAGGAAGAAGTAAGCCACCACGATATGCCTGAGGGAGTAGCCGAAAGTTATGACCATTGGTTAACTTTGATCGAGGATCAAGAAAATGCCAAGAGGGGCTTATGAACATCGTACTTGAAAAGAAAAGGCAAAGTTACATTTCCTTTTTTAAAGATGGTGTTGCGGATGGGTTACTTCATGGCACTATGGATGATGACAAACGTTCCTCTGCTTACTATAAACGAGGATATGATTTTGGATTAACAATGTGGAGTCGTATCCTGGAAAACAACAGAGGAATTGACTACGAAAAGGAGTCGCAGGACAATGGAGAATAAAACATTATGATTTGTTGGGTCGTGCTAATCTTATTAGTCATTTGGATATTTAGTTAGTACCTCTTTGTAATGTCAGTTGGTATAATTAATTATAGCAAACAACAAGGAGGTCGCTATGAAAAATCAATATCAAACACTAAAGGGTCAGGAGGCACCATTTAAGCCCGAAGCTCTTAGTAAACTATTTCCACAGAAAGAGGTCGCTATGGTTTATTTAATAGAACATTATTTTGCTGATGGTTCACTTCGCGATAGCGTTGAGTTGAAAAGTATAAAAGCAACTCAACAATGGGTCGGTGAAATGTTGTTGGATGAACGTCAAAATCGTACTGGTATGTCTATGCGTGTCAGCTTTAAGGAGGCAGAACATGGGCGTACCTAGTGAAAATGAAACGTACTTAGATGCGTTAGAAGGGCGTGACTTAATGTATCACTTACTTGACTTAGTGCAAAAAGGTGATATAGAGGGGGACAACTTCACACAGTTCTTAGTTGATAATTTAGGCGATGACACATTTAATAAGTCAAGTGATGATGTTGTTGTAGAATTTATTAAGGAGTGTGGGTTATGAAACTTCCTGATTTAGCTACCTTAGAACAAGCCGTGATTACATGGCACAAACAAAGAAACCTGATTGATGGTAGCACCGATCAGGCACAACTAGCAAAGCTCACCGAAGAAGTCGGTGAGTTAGCAAGAGCAATGCGTAAAGAAGAACCATTGGCAAACTATCAAACTGCTGATGCTATTGGTGATATATTAGTGGTATTGATTAATATAGCAGAACGTAATGCTCTTGATTTAAGGGTATGTCTACACGGAGCATACAATGAAATAAAAGACCGTAAAGGTAAAGTCATGTTTGGCATTTTTGAAAAGGAGGAAGATCATGGGTAACGTAAAAGAGTTACGGCAAGAAGAAATAGATAGTGCCATAGAAGATTATAATGATGAAATTAGTCTGGACTATGGTTGGAAGGATGCTAAAAGTGTTGACACTTTGAAAAAAGCTAAAGTACGATTAGTAAGTAAACTGTCTGCAAGTGGTTTAGACTTAGACCAGATTGAAGAGATAGTAGATGGCAACTGCGTCTAAAAGGAAACGTAAGCCACGACCATATGTAAGGTCGCCAAGATTGCATGAAAGAAAAGGCAAGTCCGCAGAGTTTAAGATGTTTGATAACACGATTGATACTAGGATTGATACGTACCATCGTGAATCATTCACTCATGCTCTGCTTCTTGCCGATGCTCCTCGGTGTCGTTTATGTGGACAGTTGCCCACGACTCTCGGCGATTATATATATTCACAGTTTCAATCTTTGTATAAGTGTGAGACATGTTTCAGTGTGTACCCTCATTTCCTCGCAACAGAAAAGTATTACAAAACTTGGATCCATATTAGTGCATATCCGTTCTCCAAATACCATAAACGTAAGACAAAATAGTACTACCTCTTACACTATCTTGCCTTATTATATAAGCATGGTTAATTTATAGAAAGGAGTCAACCATGTTTAAGCGAGCAACTAAATATTTTACAGAGCTCTACAACTCTGCAGAATACAAAAATAATGCAAAATGTTTTTCAGGAGGCGTCTTAGTTACAGAGGCTCAAGCAATATGTCACCATGAAAATGTATGGACTTGGTCACCTAGTGATGTGGAAGAACTTACTATTGTTCGTATGCCACAACAACCTCTTCAGGGTGCCGAATCTATTATGGTTGTATATGAAAAGTTTTTTCACACAGAAATCGGTGGTGTAAAACCTATTAAAGAAGTTTGGTATTGCGACTGCACACACAGTCTCGATTCTTGTTTAGCAACCATCACTAATAATTTTTTACTATAGGAGCAACCATGAAACATGAAATTAATGGGTGGGGTATCACTTATCATGAATACTTCACTAATGTATTACACGTCTGGGCTTACAAACAAGGCAGACGTGCAGAACTCGGTCCTTTCATGGACAGACGTCAACCACAACAAGACTTCCCAGTTTACCATTATCAATGTTCTGAGGACGGTCGTGCTTTTACAACTGTTGCCGATTTATATGCAGAGAGTCTCATATGTACTTATTCGTACTGCGATGGTCATGGTAACGTTTGCAAATCAATTATGCTTCACCATGAAGAAATACCTCTAGTAGAAGAAGACTTACAAAGTATTTTTTGGCAACTTGTCAAAGATGATGCCTATGGCTTTGTCAATCCAAAAGTCGCGTAGACAATTTAGTGCTACCTCATGAACTATCATGGGGTACACTATATGTATATTTAAACTTTAACTTCGTAAGGAGAAAACAATGAAAATAGACGCAATAGAAAATATTCTAAATGACATGCTACAGTCACTGTATGAATTTAAAAGTGGTGATGTTGTATATTATCAAAGACAAGTCAATAGAATTATCAACCATGTTAAAAACCAAGACAAATCAAATAAAGCATTGTTGATCGATAGAAAAACGCAAGATTATCACAATGCTTAAACACGAAAATTATATGCTAGTGCATCAAACACTAGATCTGGTTTTTGAACATTTCTTAAAAAATCAAAAACTGTTTATGACAACTCAAGAAGAAATGGATTTCACCAAAGTTGAAAAATATCTTCATAACCTAATCACAACCAAGCGGAGGAAAAATAATGAAAGTTAAAAATTTCATCAAATGTCTTGAGTCTCTTGACGAAGAAGGTATAGACGATCCTTACGAGCTAGAAATGGTTTTGCACCCCTCAGTCAACATGGGGGCAGACCTAATTTGGTTCGGTATGGGGTACAGTCATAATAAACATATGATATATTTTACAACTAAAACGACTCTCCTACAAGAGGGCTATAGTGAAGAAGTTATAAAATCAATGGAGGAAGGCTAATGCAAATAGAAACGTGTGCTTTTATGCACGATAGGTACATTTTCGTAAATAATGTGCCTAGCGAATCATGGGAAGATATCATTAAAAGTAATTTTCACACAGCGATAGAAGAAATGTTGGATAAACCAATATTATCTTACAATATTACTGTTCACTTTTGTCCACGCAGGGAAATACCAATCTCATATGACAGACGTAAAGTGTTAGGATATTACGATTTTATGGGTAACAATACTTGTATGATCTACGTTTATGATAAGATCAATCCAAAAAATATGTATCTTCTAACTTACGAAATGGTGTTGCGTATGAAAAAAGATTTTACTGATACTACCTTACATTATAATCATGAGGGTAATCCTTGTCACTGTGAAAGGGGAAAAGAATATGCAATATGAAGTAAGAACCATGCCCGATGGGGTCTATGTCGTAGTAGGCGACGGTAAACCAGTCACGACACATAGCTCTCACCTAGACGCACAAAGGGTCTCGGACCATATGAATAGGTTAGAGGAGCATAAACAAAAGCAGAGTTTGCTATATAGTACTGAAATGAAATCGGAATAAAAAACAAAATCAGATATTATAATATACGATATCTAATATCGATTATTTCCGTTTCGCGACAATGAGTGGGTTTAATTTCTAAGGATAAGAATTCACTTGTTGCTTCTATTAAGCAGAGTTATATACTATAGATATGGCTAGAGCTAAAATTACACACCGTCCTAAATTAGAAGTAGTTGCTAATCCTAAGATTGCTTTTGGATTGACGCCCAAGCAAGAAAAGTTTTGTAAAATCTATGCTACTCAGGAAGTTACTCAGACCGAGGCGGCGATTGAAGCAGGATATGCGATATCAAATGCACATGCGATTGCTAGTAAGATGCTTAATGGTAGAGACTTCCCCCAGATTTTGGATAGGATTCACCAACTTAAGATTGAACTACAGCAGAAGTTTGAAGTCACTTTTGAAAGTCATGTTCGTAAACTATCACAGATTCGTGATGAATCATTAGCAAATCAAAACTTTGCATCTGCCGTCGCCGCAGAAAAAGCAAGAGGACAAGTTGCCGGATTATATATAGATAGAAAAGAAATACTCCATGGTAAGATTGACCAGATGGATCGTCAAGAAGTGATGGACGAAATAAAACGAATACAAGCAGAGTTCCCACAACTAGTCAATCATGTAGACTCTAAGGCAAAATCAAAAAATTAGTAGATAAGAAAAGTAATCGTAATGAGTAATTAGGTGTTTACAATGACGAACCTATGTAGTACTCTATAACTAACTTAAACAACAAAACTCGTAGAAAGGGGTTTTATCATGGCTAAATCAGCTTTAAAGGTTCAGGCACCTCAAAAGTCTAACACTACTATCTTCACTGGCATCAGTGGTTTATCTGCTGAGCGTATCAAATCACGTGAGGGTGTTACTCCAGCCGACATCACAGCTTTTGTTCAGCAACATGCTGGAGGCAATATTAACAATGTCGGTGTCAGGCTTACTGATACTGTTAATGTTAAGGATGAGTTACCTTTTCCTTGGGAAAAGAAAAAAACTTTATATGAAGAAAATGGTACGGCAAAGTCCAGTCTTCGTGCAAAGGTCGTCTGGCAACTAATTAATTCAGCTAAAGGCAAAGAGCCTCTTACTCTTGCAATGGTTGATCAGTTTCACAAATCAATTAAGGCACGTTCGTTTCATGCTTTACTTGATGCTCTTAATGGTGGACAATCCGCTAAGTCTACTTCCTGGGGTAAAAACTTCGTAGAGTTATACGTTATCCCTAAACAATAATTATCAGCCCCCAGTTTTAGGACTGGGGGTTTTTTTAGACCTAGTATTATGATTAAACCTGAAACTAAATTTTGGAATATAATTAAAAAACAGACCGAGGGAATCTGTCACTGGAGCCGTATAGAATCATACACGGCAACTGGGATACCTGACTTGTCTGGATGTTATAAGGGGAACGAGGCTTGGTTTGAACTGAAAGTTTTAACAACAAGAAACGACAAGACGTACCCAGTATTTAGACCCCTCCAGATTGCATGGCAGACCTTAAGAACTCAGCACGGAGGTCGGGTTTATAACTTGGTTCATCATCCTTCGTCCGGGAGTCTATTAATTATTGATGGAAAAAACCTTGGACCGAGATTGATGGACCGTGACTTCAAGTACGATGGACGTCGACCGATCAACATGGATCAGGGGACGTGGCAAGTCTTATTTTCTCAAATGTTCTCGGGAGAGGATGGATGGATGGATTGACGATTCTATTTGAATCATATACATAGGCATAGTCATAAGTACAACAATATACTTGATTCAAGTTGATTCACCTCCAGAAGTAGAAATCGTATGACACTTTTGTTATTGCTCTAATTAAATCATGCCCCATACTATTTAAATAATTAAACAGCAACTAAGGAGTTAACCATGAGTACAAGAGCAGTTTATCAATTTATGGACCGTGCGACAAACGAAGTAATTTTATTCTACAAGCATCACGACGGATATCCACACGGTTGGTTTGGAGCATTGGAGCGTATTAAAGCTGTCCTAGTGTTAGGTGCTTTTAACGATTTGCAAGTAATTAAGAAAGTTATGTTGGAGGTCGGTGCTAAAGAGCTCAAGGATCAAATGGAAGCAGACAGCAGTGACCAACAACACCGATACAATGTGGTTATGGACGACGGACAAGTGACACTTACCCATTACGATTGGCATCAGGACAAAGATAAATACCACTACATACTTGAGCACACTGGATGGAAACAAAGATGGATGGACGAAGCTGTTTAATCCATCACGGAAGGTAGGGGGCTCCGCCCTCAATCTTTCGACTGGGCGAACGGAGTCAAGTTGATTCACGACCAGATACTTTTTTTATTGCTCTATTTAAATCAGGGAACATACTTAAAACATAAATTAACAAACTAATGGAGTTTAACTATGGAAACCTTTAATTTTATTCTGTCATGGATATGTGTGCTACTTTCAATCGCCTTTCTTGCTATGTGTATATTCACAATGGAATGGCAATTGATCCTATGTGGCATGGCGATTACTTTCATAATGGTGTTAACATTACACAATCAGTTAAGCAAATGATCCTGCTTACAGCAATCGCAATCCTCATTGCAGTTTTCGTCATGGCTTAATAGCTGTGGCGAAAATACCACACATAAATAAAAAAAAGTAAAAAAAGTAAAATAAGTGTTTACAAACCTTTTTTAATTTAGTATTCTATAATTGCCACAACGGCTTAACCTTTAACATACGGAGTTTAACATGTTAAATACTTTTACAAATGTAACAAGTGCAGTTACACAAAAAAATGCACACACTGTAGCAAACCAAATGGTTGCTTTTATTAACGCCAATGGCGGTATTAATAAGTGGGCGTTGCTACTTAATAAAAACGCTTTTACTGCTAACAACACTTTATTTGGTGGCGTTAATAGTAAGGGCTATTTATGGCAACCAATGCTAAAAGCACAAACCACACAAAATAGTGTGGCGGGTGCTATTTTGTGGGCTTGTGTAAATGGTGCAAATATAAACGCCATTAACAAGGTAGGTAAAACTACTTGCCCTAAAGCACACGCCAAGCTTGTTAACATGGTTGTACCTACTGCACCTAAAGCAGTACCGTTAAACCAAATACAAGCTATACACCAACTTAGCGGTAGTAGTGTTTTAGCCAACGCCCAAAGCACACAAGGTTGTAGGCAAAACGCAGTTTGTGCCACTTTAATAGGTAGTTTTAGCTACCTTGCCAAAGGCACATACGGTACAAACTTTGCAACGCTTGTACCACTAGCTAGTTAAAAACTAGCCCCACACATAGGGCTATGGCTTACAACCATAGCCCCTTTTTTTGGTGTAGTTGCTTAACATGTTAAGTATCCCCCCCGAGACGGGGAGATACATGTATAGGTGTCAGGCTATACAGGTTCCAGACGAATCACACCATATCAGAAAATTATTTGTACATGACCCCCCTTTTGTGTATATATAGAATCAGGTTCATGGTCCGTGGAAAAATTTTTATAAAAAATGACAAAAGCCCCTTTAAACATACCTGAAGAAAAACTAAAGCATTACTTACGTTTGATAGAAAAACAGAAAGCGTTGACTACGTCTGAACAAGCTCGTGGTGATTTTATGCAATACGTTAAGTGTATATGGGAAGAGTTTATACAAGGCGAACACCATAAGATAATGGCAAAAAAATTTAACGACTTGGCTACTGGAAAAATAAAACGACTTATTGTTAATATGCCACCGAGACATACTAAGTCTGAGTTTGCTAGTTTTTTGTTACCGTCTTGGTTGATGGGACGTAACCCAAAGTTAAAGATAATACAAGCTACGCACACTGGTGAACTTGCCGTGAGGTTTGGACGTAAGGTAAGAAACTTAATGGCGAGTGGCGAGTATAACCAAGTTTTCCCAGAAGTTAAGTTACGGTCAGACAGCCTCGCGGCTGGACGATGGGAAACAAATGATGGAGGTGAATACTTCGCGGCTGGAGTAGGTGGAGCAATAACTGGTCGTGGTGCAGATTTAATGATAATAGATGACCCCCATTCTGAACAAGATGCGATGAGTCCATCCGCTTTGGAGAACGCATATGAATGGTACACCTCAGGTCCTCGCCAAAGACTTCAGCCTGGAGGAGCGATAGTTATCGTTATGACAAGGTGGAGTGAGATAGATTTAACTGGTAAATTAATGAAGCAACAAGCTAGAGATATTTTGGCTGACCAATGGGAGGTCGTTGAGTTCCCTGCTATTTTACCAGATGGAAAGGCAATGTGGTCTAACTTTTGGAAAGTGGAAGAACTGTTAAAGGTCAAGGCATCATTGTCCGTTGGTAAGTGGGAAGCTCAGTGGCAACAAAACCCTACGAGTGAAACAAGTGCTATACTAAAAAGAGAGTGGTGGAAAAAGTGGGAGAAAGAAGATATACCCCCATTGAATTATGTGATGCAGTCTTATGATACTGCGTTTAGTAAAAAAGAGACAGCGGACTTTTCAGCAATAACTACTTGGGGTGTTTTTTACCCAGATGAGGGTGGACCTCCCAACATTATTCTTTGTGATGCTAGGCGTGGCAGATGGGACTTCCCCGAACTAAAAAAGATTGCGTATGAAGAATATAAATATTGGGATCCAGAATGTGTCTTGATTGAGGCGAAAGCATCAGGTATGCCATTGACTCACGAACTAAGGCAGATGGGCATTCCTATACAAAATTATACACCGAGTAGAGGTAACGATAAATTTACAAGAGTTAATTCAGTTGCACCTTTATTAGAAAGTGGGTTAGTATGGTCACCAGATACTCGTTGGGCTGAAGAAGTTATTGAAGAGTGTGCGAGTTTTCCTGCTGGAGAGCATGATGACTTTGTTGATACAGTAACCCAAGCGTTACGAAGATTTAGAGAAGGCGGATTTATAACCCACCCAGAGGATGAAGTTTATGAGCCAGAATATGTACCTAGAAATACAGTCTACTACGGTTGAGTTGACACCACAGCAATTATGTCATGAAATAGAAATGCTGTCTAGTGCGTGGGTTTTGAATGATCCTGAGTTTGAACCACTAAGTTCTAGCGATATAAGACAAAATGTGGCACAATTACTAAGAAGCAAATTTTTTGTAATAGAAGGAGGGTTGCGTGGCTGAACGTCTAGACAAGAAAAACCCTTACAACAATGTTGAAAGAGAGATGACATTAGTTGGCAATCCAATATTAGACCCCGACCCAATTGATGTAGAACTAGAAGAAGCCCCTATAGAAGAAGGTGTGGAAATTACCGAACTTGAAGATGGGTCCGTGGAACTTGGCTCTCCAGAAGTAGAACCAGATGATACAAGTTTTATGGCAAACTTAGCCGAACAGTTAGATGATGAAGAATTAGCCGGAATCAGTGCTTATGTTTTAGAAAAAGTTGATGAAGATAAAAATGCAAGAAGTGAGTGGCTAGAAGCATACAGTCAAGGATTAAACCTACTAGGTTTAAAGTATGAAAATAGATCAGAGCCTTTTGATGGTGCTACTGGTGTAGTCCATCCAATGTTAAACGAAGCTGTCACTCAGTTTCAAAGTCAAGCATACAAAGAGCTTCTTCCAGCGAAAGGTCCAGTACGCACACAAGTTATGGGGACAACAACCCCCGAATTAGAAAACCAAGCAGAACGTGTGCAGAATTATATGAATTATACACTAATGCACACCATGAAAGAGTACGAATCTGAGTTTGACCAGATGTTATACTATTTGGGACTTGGTGGTAGTGCATTTAAAAAAGTTTATGTAGACCCACAACTAGGCAGACAAGTAAGTAAGTTTGTAGAAGCTAAAGATATGCTTGTACCCTTCAATGCTAGTGATTTAGATTCAGCAGATAGGGTTACACAAATAATTACAATGTCAGAAAACGAGTTGCGTAAGCTACAAGTTAGTAAACTTTACCGTGATATAGAGATACAATCAGGTAAAGCAGACCGTGATGAGGTAGATGACACCAAAGAATCAATAACTGGTATATATGCACAAGGAGATTACGAAGAAGTACAACTTTTTGAGTGCCACTGCTACTTAGATTTGGAACAATATGCCGACAAAGACGAAAAAGGTGAAGAAACTGGGATAAAACTACCCTATATTGTTACTGTAAGTGCCGATAATGGCGAAGTTTTGTCTGTTTATAGAAATTATGAGGAACAAGACACATTTAAAAACAAAAAACAGTATTTTGTTCACTATATGTTTACTCCTGGACTAGGTTTTTATGGTAATGGGCTTATACATTTACTTGGAAACTTGTCAAGAGCGGCGACAGCTAACCTAAGACAGTTAATAGACTCAGGAACATTGGCAAATATGCCGTCTGGTTTTAAAGCTAGAGGGTTGCGTATTAAAAACGACGATGAACCGTTACGTCCTGGAGAATGGCGTGATGTAGACGTTGTTGGTGATCAACTTAAAAACTCATTTTTTAATCTCCCCTACCAAGAACCAAGTAGCACACTATTTCAGCTACTTGGCTTCGTGGTTCAAGCCGCTCAGAAGTTTGTCGGTACGACCGATATGGGTACTGGCAATGTAAATAATCAAGAAATGCCAGTTGGTACAACAATAGCTCTACTTGAACGTGGTAGTAGAATAATAAGTGCTGTTCATAAAAGAATATACAATAGTTTAAAACAAGAGTTTACCCTTTTAGCTGATTTGATTAGTCAAGAAGGGGGAGCTTACCCTTATACTGAAGAAGGTGATAAGTCACAAGATTTTAGCGAACGTATAGATATACTGCCTATAGCTAATCCTAACATATTTAGTATGTCACAACGTATAAGTCTAGCTCAAGAACAATTAAAACTGGCAAGTAGCAAACCAGAGATGCACAATTTGTATGAAGCATACCGAAGAGTGTATAATAGTTTGGGTGTTGATAATATAGAACAAATATTACCACCTCCAGCACAACCACAACCTATGAATGCAGTTATAGAGAATGGTAAAGCTATGTCTGCATTAGGTGGACAAATGCAATTGAAGGCTTTTCCTGAACAAAACCATGATGCACATATTTCTACTCATTTAAGTTATATGGGTAGTATGAATATAAAAGCTAATCCAGCTATGATAAATATATTACAACAACATATATTTGAGCATATTTCATTAAAGGCACAACAACAATTACAAATGCAAATGCAACAACAACCTATGGATGAGGTTACAGCACAAGCTCAACTTTCACAAATGGAAGCAGAACTTACTAAACAATATTTTGAAATGGAATCTCAGGTACTGGGCGGTGGACAGCAAGACCCATTAGTAGACTTAAAAGCTAAAGAGCTACAAATAAAAGAACAAGAAGCAATGCAGAACGCTGTTAATGAACAAGAAAAATTAAAACTAAACAAAGATAAGCTACAAGCAAATACGGCAATACAAAAAGACCGTATTGACACAACCGAAGAGATTGCTAATATGAGAGCTCAAAATGCTAGGTTTATTACTGCACAAAGGAATAAAGGATGAGCGAATTATTTGGCGGAGCTAGTGATTATGGTTCATCAGGAATTGATAGTTTAGCCCAAGCCCAAGATGCCTATAGTAATCAAGGTACTTCTTTTGGTCCGCCACAAAACACAGACCAACAAGCAGAACAAGTAATCCAAAATATTTTAGGTAACGTTGGTAATAGATCTAACGTAAGGGGCAGTACAAATTATAATCCAATATTTGCACAAGCTTTAAATATGAGTCGTGGTCTTCAGCCAGGAAATCGTGTAGCTGGAGATTACTATGGTGCAAGTGATTTTCAAGGCATTGCAGATTTAGCTAGACCCTCATACTTACAACCCCAAGTTCCTGGAGAAAAAGGTATGTACTTTTCTCCAGTGGAAAAAGGGATACAAGAAACATTACCTGAAATGATAAGAAGTTATCAAGAAAATTTTACTATTGGTGGCATATTAGATAAATTAATTAATAAAGGCGAAGATGTTTATGAAAAAGGTAAGAGTCTTTATGATAAAACTTTTGGTGATACTCCGTTTAGAAGATTTAATTATGACAATGAACAACAAAATAAAACACCAGTAGGTATTATGGAAAACATGGATCGTGCTGAAGCAAACGATAATCTAAAAGCACTTATGTCTGGATACGACAATAACCCTTACTCTAGACCAGATTCAGCAACACAAACGGCTGGATTAAATTTAGATGACGTGCAAAAATTTGTTACTAGTCCAGGAGTGGTTGGTAAAGCGTTAGATTACGCTCAACCCTTTATACAAAACGTACTACCCGATAATGTAAAAGTTGATACTGGATTAATTTACAATCAAGAAAAACCAGAGGATTCATATACTGGGATAAAGTTTACAATACCATTTAATTAAAGGAGAATAAAAATGAGTAGGAAAAAACAATTAGATTCGTTATTAGAAGGATTAGATCCTGGAAGTGAAAAGTATGAAGAGTTAAAGGCACTCTTAGATGCCGAAAATTTTCAAGCTGGAAACCTAACTAGTGATGAGATAGACTTCATAGAACAATCTGGGAAAAAACTTATGGCTGATGGTGGTATGGCAGTAAGACCAACCAATAAGCAAGTTAGAAAATTTGCTAATGGCGGAGCACTCATGGGGCAAATGAAAGCTAGAGATAATCGTGCTGATATGGAAGCAGGAGGCATGGTAAGTCGTGGTGCTAGAATGGCAAGACAAGGTATAAAATTCAAAGGGGTTAAGTGAGTCCAGCCTTTTTGTTAATGTGTTACTTAGGCGGAGTCCAAGCAGGAATGCTAAATTTTGAAAACGTAAATACTTGTAATTATTTTAAAAAAGCATTGACGGGACAAACAGTTTTCATTGGTAAGGATGAAAAAAGATACTCATGTTACTGTAAACTGGTTAAGATCGATAAAGATAAAGTAGAGGTGTTCTAATGTTAACAGCGTTAATAGGTCCAGTCAGTAATCTACTTGGTAAATTTATTGAAGACAAAGATGTTAAAAATAAATTAGCCCATGACCTTGCTACTATGGCACAAAAACATGCACAAGAATTATCCAAAGGTCAAATAGAAGCAAACACAGCACAAGCTAAACACCCTAGTCTTTTTGTAGCTGGAGCTCGTCCAGCAATAATGTGGATCTGTGCATTGGGTTTACTTACACAATTTTTTATTATGCCTATCGCAGAATGGGCTACAAGTGTTTGGGCTCCTGAAGTAGTTTTGCCAGAACTAAATACTGGTGAGCTGATGACACTTACTTTATCCTTATTAGGTTTGGGAGGTATGCGTAGTTTTGAGAAATCCAAAGGTGTAGCCAGAGAAAACATGAAGAAATGATTGGAATGGCTTTTGTTAGAGCAATGGAGATAGACGGTATGAGTTTATATAAAAATATACATAAAAAGAGACAAAGAATTAAAGCAGGAAGTGGCGAAAAAATGAAGAAGCCTGGACAAAAAGGCAGACCCACAGCTAAACATTTTGCATCAGCAAAGAAAACAAAGAGGACATAATGAAAAAGAAAATTAAAAAAGTTATAAGTGGCTTAAAGAAAGCTTCAAAAACTCACGCAGGACAAGCTAAAACATTAGAAAGTTTAGTAAAAAATGGCAAAAAGAAAAGCAAAAGATCCTAAAGTCGGTACTGGAAAAAAACCTAAAGGTAGTGGAAGGAGATTATATACAGATGAAAATCCCAAAGATACTGTCAGCATTAAGTACGCAACTCCAGCAGATGCTAGAAAAACTGTGGCAAAAGTTAAAAAAATTAAAAAGCCCTATGCCAGAAAAATCCAAATCCTCACCGTTGTTGAGCAAAGGTCAAAGTTCGCAGGGAAGCCCCAACAAGCCAGTATTGCGAAAAAGGGGAAGACCGCCCTTAAAAAACAAAAAGACAAAAAAGTAAAAAAATAAATGGATCTTTACATTTATGATAGAATAAGTAATATTCTAAAAGAGAGGCAACAAAGTCTAGAAGAACAGCTATTACATGGCAGTATTGATAGTTTTGATGCCTACAAGGAAGTGAGGGCTAGACTCTCTGAACTTGCAACGTTACAACAAGAGCTTAGACTCTTGCTAAAAAAGGTGGAACATGAGTAAATTAATAATCCCTAAAAGATTACAGAAGAAATACGCACAACAAGAAACCCCCCAAGAACAAACCGAACCTACCGAATCAGCCCTAAAAAAGATGCCTCAACCTACTGGATGGCGTATTTTGATATTACCTTATAAGGGTAAAGGGAAAACTGAAGGCGGTGTTTTCATACCCGATCAAGCAGTTGAAAGAGAAGCTTTAGCAACTGTATGTGGTTATGTTTTAAAGATGGGTCCTCTTGCATTTAAAGATAAAGAAAAATTTGGAGAAAGTTTTCATCCTTGGTGTAAGGAAAAAGACTGGGTCATATTTGGAAGATATGCAGGAAGCAGATTTAAAATAGATGGTGGTGAAGTACGGCTTTTAAATGACGATGAAATATTAGCTACCATTAGTAACCCAGAAGACATTTTACACACATAGGAGAATAAAATGGCAGAAGCACAAAAAGAATTACCCCTTGAGCCTGAAAAAGATGAAGTAGAAGTTGATCTACAAGAGTCTAATGAAAATATTGAAGTGGTTGAAGACACAACGGAACCACAAGCTCCAGCAGAAACTGGTGATGATGACAAGCTAGACGGTTATAGTAAAAAAGTTAGAGACCGTATAGAAAGAATGACTTGGAAAGTAAGAGAAGCCGAACGTAGAGAAAAAGCGGCGATTGATTATGCTCAAGGGTTACAAAAAGAAAACAAGTCTTTGCAAGAAAGAACTAAAACAGTAGATGACTCTTATATAAAAGAGTATGATGCTAGGGTAGCTTCTGAAGAAGAAAGCTTAAAACGTAAACTAGCCGAAGCCATTGCTTCAGGCGATGTAGATACTCAAGTTACTGTAAATAAAGATTTAGCTAGACTAGCAGTAGAAGCGGGAGAACTTAACAAAGCTAAAGTTACTAGAGAACAACAAATCAAACAAGCTGAAGTTAAGCCTGAACAAGCACAAGCTCCTCAAGCCCCGAAACCAGTACACCCAAAAGCTCAGGCTTGGGCTGAAAAGAATACATGGTTTGGATCTGATGACCCTATGACGCTTACTGCTTTTAGCATACATAATGATTTAATTAAGCAATACGGTGAGCAATATGCTCTTACAGATGAGTATTATACCTTAATTGATCAAAAAATTAGAGATGCTTTTCCTCATAAATTTGATGAAAACGTTCCTAAAACAACTTCTGTTAGTACTCCAGTTGCTGGAGTTTCCCGTACTGGATCAGCTAAAAATCCAAAAAGGGTGACATTAACGAAATCAGAGGTTGCAATCGCCAAGAAACTTGGTGTATCATTAGAAGCATACGCTAAACAGAAGCAAAAACAGAATTTAGCATAACGTGAAGGAGACAATATGTCAAACCGCCAAACACGCACCGAGGTAACTAGAGCAAAAGATACTCGAAGAACACCTTGGAAACCACCATCTACTTTAGATGCACCCCCAGCTCCAGAGGGTTTTGTGCATCGTTGGATCCGTACTTCTGTAATGGGTTTTGACGATGTAAAAAATTTATCTGCTCGAATCCGAGAAGGATTTGACTTAGTTAGAGCTGATGAGTACCCAGATTTTGAGGCACCAACAATCCAGGATGGAAAACACGCTGGAGTGATAGGTGTGGGTGGTCTGGTACTTGCGAGATTTCCTCTTGAATCAAGGAAGGAACGACAAGAATATTTTCAAGCAAAAACATCCGATCAAATGGATGCTGTCGATAATGATATGATGAGAGAACAACACCCAAGTATGCCAATCCTTAAACCGGAACGGCAAAGTCGTGTAACCTTTGGAGCTAAAGCAAGTGGCTCTAAATAATTTTAACTTATGAAGTAGGAGACAAAAATGGCGACAAATATTGATGCCCCTTTTGGTTTACGTCCTCATAATTTATTAGGTTCTGCACCGAACTCAAATGGGCTGACAGAGTACAAAGTACAGACAGCGGCGACAACTGGATCAACTAGTAAAATATTTCAAGGTGATATGGTAATACCATTAACAAATGGTTTAGTCGACGTCTCAGCCGCAGATGGTGGAAGTGTAGCAATCCTAGGCGTTATGAATGGATGTAATTATATTGATACTGACGGGAAACCTCGTTTCAGTAACTTTTATCCGGGAACAGCTCTAATTAAATCTGGTACAGAAGCAACGATTCTTGTCAATGACAATCCGTTCCAAGTGTATGAGATTCAAGCAGATGCTTCTCTCACAAATGCCGCGACCGCACAAGCTCTAGTACATTCTAATGCAGAAGGTACTGGATTTGGTTCAGAAAATGGTTCAACTGGTAAATCTATCGGTGAACTATCTGTAGCAAGTGCAGGAGCAACTACAGCAACAGATAACTTTAGAATCGTTGGTATCAAAGATGACTTTGAAGACATCAGCGTTACAACTGCTGGAGTTATCTTCTTGGTAAAACTTAATTTACCATTTCATACTGCAACAACTGGTCTATAGGGAGATATTGATATGGCTATTGCAAGATCCCAACTCCTTAAAGAATTAGAGCCTGGATTAAACGCTCTATTTGGCTTGGAGTATGATAGGTATGATAATGAACATGCCGAAATTTATGACACTGAAACTTCTGACAGAGCTTTTGAAGAAGAGGTAATGTTAGCAGGATTTGGTACTGCACCAGAAAAATCGGAAGGCGGAGCCGTCTCCTTTGACACTGCGAATGAATCATTCACTGCTCGTTACACTCATGAAACAATCGCTTTAGCTTTTGCTATAACTGAAGAAGCTATCGAAGATAATCTCTACGATAGACTTTCAAGTAGATATACAAGAGCGTTGGCAAGATCAATGTCCAACACAAAACAAGTCAAAGCGGCGAGTGTGTTAAACAACGCTTTTGATAGTACCTTCACTTTTGGAGATGGTAAGGAGCTTTGTGCTACTGATCACCCAACTTCAGGAGGGGGTAACTTCAGAAACGAGTTAACGACAGCCGCCGATTTAAATGAAACCTCATTGGAACAATCATTAATTGATATTTCAGGTTTCATTGATGAAAGAGGTTTAAAAATCGCTTTGATGGGACGTAAACTTATTATTCCAGTAAACTTACAGTTTGTAGCTGAAAGATTAATGGCAAGTAACCTACGTCCAGGAACAGCAGACAATGATGTAAACGCAGTCAGAAACATGGGTATGTTACCTGAGGGATATGTGGTAAATCACTTCCTTACAGATACAGACGCATTTTTCATTAAAACCGACTCACCAAACGGCTTTAAGCATTTTGAAAGAGCGGCGATTGCTACATCAATGGAAGGCGATTTTGATACTGGTAACGTAAGATATAAAGCAAGAGAAAGATATAGCTTTGGCGTATCTGACCCTCGTTGTGTATTTGGTTCTCCAGGAGCTTAATTTAAGGATCCCCTTAAAGGTGAAAGGAGCGACTTTACAGTCGCTCTTTTTTTATGTTATAGTTTTAATACCTTGACGGGAATAGACCCGACAAAGCCAAGACAAGGAGATAGATATGGCTAATACTACATTCTCAGGTCCAATTAGATCTGAAAGCACACTCAAAACAATAAGTAAAAATGCAACAACTGGTACAATCACAGAAATAACAACTCTTGGTGGAGCACCAGTAAGTTTAAATGATGCAGACCAAACTTTAGATAATGCTACTCATAGTGGAAGAGTTTTACTTGTACCAGACGGTACACAAGATAACACCTATACCCTTCCTGCACCAATAGCGGGATCAATGTTTAAATTTGTTTACGCAGGAGGAGCCGCAGATGCTACAGATGCTATTATAGTAACTCCAGGAAATACTAATTTTTTCATTGGTGGCGTAACTTTCTTAGACAGTGACAATGCAATAAGTTCAGTATTTTCTGATGGTAATTCAAACAGTAGTATTCAGATTAATGTTCCTGCTGGATTTGAGGTTACTATTATGGGTAAAGATTCAACTAACTACCAAATTTTTGGTAATGTAACTTCAGCGACTGCCCCAACTTTTGCTGATCAATAATAGGAGGGCTTTATGGCAGATGCAGTTGCTACACAAACCATAATTGATGGTAGTAAAACAGCAGTTTTAAAATTCACTAACGTATCAGATGGTAGTGGTGAAAGTGCTGTTGTTAAAGTAGATGCTAGTGCCTTATCTAATAACTCTCTTGGACAAGCATGTACTGGAGCCACTATTGAGAAAATATGGTGGCAATGTATAGGTATGAAAGTACAAGTTTTATTTGACGCAACGACTAATGTTTTTTGTATTGAACTAGGTGAAAACCAAAGTGGTCATCACGACTATACTGATTTTGGTGGATTACCTAACAATGCAGGATCTGGAAAAACTGGTGATATTGTATTCACAACAGTTGGTCATACTAGTGCAGATACTTATACTGTTATTATGCAAGTTAAAAAAGAGTTTGGTTAATGGCTACTACTAAAGACGTTAAAAGAACCCCCTCTGGTAAAATTACTTACCGAGGGGAATCTTTTCCCGGATTTAATAAACCTAAACGTACTCCTGGAGGTCCCAAAAAATCAGCAGTGTTAGCTAAAAAAGGGACTGCAATAAAATTAGTTAGGTTTGGAGATCCTAACATGTCTATTAAAAAAGATCAACCAGCAAGAAGAAAGTCTTTCCGTGCTCGCCACAAATGCGATACTGCCAAAGATAAGTTTAGTGCTAGGTATTGGTCTTGTAAGGCGTGGTAATGAAAGCAGATGAAGTTTTAAAATTATTGGAAAAGCATGAGTCTGAATGTGCTGATAGATACAAACGTATTGAACAACAACTTGATAGGTTTGATACAAAACTATGGGGGCTAGGTATTTTGATAATAGCTTCTGCATTTATACCAGAGGTGTTTAGATGGCTATAACAAGAGGTCAAATGTCAAAACAAATTAGTACACCTCCCGCCAAAAAGAAAACAAAACGTAAGATACCCCCAAAATATTTAAAAGGATTGTCTCCTGCTGACAAAGCAAAGCGTCGTAAAGAGATACAACGTAATGCACCAAAGGCAGATAATGATCCATCAGCTTATAAATTCAGTACAGATTTTAAAAAAGGCAAACGTATAAAAACTAAGGAATCCGTTTATACTAAAAAATTTAGAAAAATGTATGGAGGAAAAAAGAAATGACAAAAAAGCTTACACCTAAACAAAAGAAACTTGCTTCATTAAGCCCCCCTTATAATAAAATAACTCGCGGTGATATTATTAAAGGTGCAACCATGAAGAAAGGAAAAAAGAATGTCAAACGTAAGTAAAACTTTAGCTGAAAAGGCTAAGAAAGCTAGAGCCAAAGGTAAAAAGGTTACAGCAGGACAGTTACGTCAAGTCTACAACAAAGGTCTCGCGGCTTATAAAACGGGACACCGTCCTGGAACTACACCAAACCAATGGGCTATGGCACGAGTAAACTCTGTTTTAACTGGTGGAAAAGCTAAAGCTGTAGATGCTCATATCTTTGGTAAAGGCAAAAAACCTAAAAAGAAACCTACTAAGAAAGCTTAAATGTCATATTTAATTAGTAATATACCTTTCTTCAAATGTTGGGTACGCAAGGAATTTACACACAATCACGAACAGTATAGGGGTGAGTTTATACATGCTCATGCTTTTGCAGTAACCACAATGCCTGATAGAACGTTAGGTTTTCAAGTTGTTTTTACTGGGTGTGAAGTTGATGGAACAGATGATCCTAATATACATGGTGGGGCTATGTGGGCTAGAATGCCTTTAACAGCGTTAGTTGCTGATATACCCTTGGATACCATGCCTGATATTATGCACCCACGCTTTGCACAACCTTGGGATTGTAGTTCTCACCACCATAGTGTAGTTAAGTTAGACTATGTAAGTGTTAGTCCATGGGTATGTAAAATAGATAATAAGTTGCATATTGGTAAATATTTATTTACTATAGATTACAGCGAGTCAGATTTAGCAGATGATCCAGCTCAACATAAGCAGAGTCATGTGATACAACTGTTAAAAGCTGATAACTGGACTGGTAACATTGTTGCGTTACCAAATAACAGAGTGAGAGTTACCTCACCTGCTTTATGGGAGACTGGTGAAGGTGCTCCCGATTTTAAACCGAGTCAGTGGACTCATAATGCAGAGGAACATGAACAGTATATGGATCCCGATGTAACTTTTAATAATCTTTATAAGGAGACGAAAGAATGATGAAGAAGAAAAGCTATGCTATGGGCGGTGCTCCCAAGAAAGAAGCAATGATGGGCGGTGGTGCTATGAAAAAGAAAAGTTATGCTATGGGTGGCATGACAGATAAAAAGAAAATGTCAGGTGGTGGCAAAGTTGTAAAAGGTCCATATAGTTAATGACAACTTCATCCTCTACTAATTTTGAGTTAGACGTAGCCGAATATATTGAGGAAGCCTTTGAGCGATGTGGCTTAGAGGTTAGAACTGGATATGATCTACAAACAGCAAAAAGGTCTATGAATATACTTCTTGCTGATTGGGCTAATAGAGGATTGAATCAGTGGACTATTGAACAAAGAACACAAGCCTTAACTGCAGGAACGGCAGAATATGATTTTAGTACAGATACAATTGATGTGTTAAATGCAGTAATACGCAGAGGTAGCACAGATTTTAGTCTTAGTAGAATAGGTAGGGATCAGTATTTGAATATACCCACTAAATCAACAACTGGAAGACCAAGCCAATATTTCTTAGATAGGCAGATTACACCTAAATTAAGATTATGGGCTACACCAGAAAACAGCACAGATGTTTTTGTATATGATGCTTTAACTCGTATACAAGATGCAGATACTGCAAAAGATACTATTGAAGTTCCTTTTAGGTTTTATCCATGTTTAACTGCGGGATTAGCTTATTACTTAGCAATGAAAAAAGCACCTGATAGAATACAACTTTTGAAAGCTATGTATGAAGAAGAGTTTGAAAGAGCTTCTGCAGAAGATAGGGATAGATCTAATCTATCATTAACCCCTAGTAGTACATATTATGGTTTTGTATGAGTAGATTTGCTATTGGAAAAAGGTCTAAGTTTATATCCGATCGGTCTGGGTTTGCTTTTCCGTATAGGGAACGTGTTAAAGAGTGGAACGGTAATCTTGTCCATACTTCAGAATACGAACGCAAACACCCACAATTGACACCAAGAAAACCTCCTTTTGAGCCACAAGGATTACATCAACCAAGACCACAAGAAACAGATGATAACAAAAGGTTTATTGTATATACGAATGTTGGTTTAGGATTACTGGGTACTGAATTAACTACGTTTAGTGCTACAACTTCTTTAGGAACTGTAACAGTGAGTGTATCATGAGCTTTACTTTAACAACATTAACACAATCAATACAAGACTGGACAGAAAACGATGAGTCCACTTTTGTAGCTGAAATACCTTTTTTCATTAAAAATGCAGAAGAACGAATATTTAAAACAGTAGACCTTGATTATTTTAGAAAAAACGTAGAGGGTACTGCAACTAGTGGAAATAAGTTTCTACAAAAGCCCACTGACTATATGGCTACTTTTTCTTTGTCTTTACAAAATAGTGGCAGTAGTGTTTTCCTCTTACAAAAAGATGTAAACTTTATACAAGAGTTTAACCCAGATCCTACTGTAACTGGAATACCAAAATACTATGCACAGTTTGATGTTTTGAATTTTATATTAGCACCTACACCAAATGCTAATTTTGCTGTAGAATTGCATTATTATTATCGTCCAGCTTCTCTTACTACTGATGATAGTGGAACAACTTGGATTAGTACCAATGCTCCAGATGCTTTATTGTATGGTACATTAGTAGAGGCATATACTTTTATGAAGGGCGAAAAAGATATACTAGATTTATACAATGGTAGATTTCTAGAGTCACTTTCAAGATTAAAGAACTATGCAGAAGGTAGAAATTATTCTGATTCTTTTCGAGAAGGTTTGGTTAGACAAAGACAAACATGAGTAAACTTAAAAGCGTTGCTATTGTTGCTCTGGGTAATAGTTGTTCAGAGTTTTTAATGGCAAAAATTAGAAGTGAATCTTTTAATGAAGTATGGGCTATTAACTCAATAGCCTCTGCTATATTTCATGATAAAGTTTTTATGATGGATCCCCCCTCAAGGTTTTTAGATGGTAAGTTTGCGGGAAAACAAACAAATGCCATGAAAGAAAGATTAATCACTAAATTAGAAATACCTATTTTTTCATGTGTTTTAGATGAGCGATGTCCAGATGTAGTTGAATATCCTTTACAAGATGTGTTACAAAAAACCAAATATGCTTACTTAAATAATACTGTCGCATACGCTATAGCTTATGCCATAGCCTATGAAGCTACAGAACTGCACTTGTATGGTATTGACTTTAGTCATAAAAATGTACACTTTGCAGAATCAGGAAGAGCATGTTGTGAGTTTTGGTTAGCTATAGCTATTTCAAAAGGTATTAAAATAAACATAGCCTCAAGTTCCTCTTTATTGGATACTAACGTACCTGATGATGAAAAACTGTATGGTTATCATAGATTAGATGACCCAATAGTATCAACTACTACACAAGGTAGTATGTTAATCACTAAAAAATCTAAACTAGAGCCACCAGAGCCTTTAGATTTAGAATCCAATATTATAGGTAGAAAAGACATTAAAGGTTTAAGCTATGAGGAGAAATAAATGTTTGAATTAGGTACTTCAAAGGTAGGTAGTGTTAACGTTTTTACTTCGGATAAGGGTGGGTTAACTAACGAACAAGTGGCAGATTTAGCTCTAGATAAGATAGTTAGTATTTCAGATCAAGCACCTGAACATGTAAGACAACAAGCAAATCAATTTAAAGAACATGTCAAAACAGTACTGTATCATTATTTACTCTTGGCAAGGAAGGAAGAACGAGCTAGTATAGTTCATATTTTAAGATCTAATGGTCAAAAAGAAATGGCTGAATATATAAGGAGACTCTAATATGGCTATAGCACAAGCAATGTGTACTTCCTTCAAAACAGAGTTATTGACAGGTACACACAATTTTGCAACAAACGGAAACGCTTTTAAATTAGCACTTTATGCAGAAGGTGGTGGCGGTAAATCATCCACAACTGCTACGCTAGGAGCGGCGACTACTGCTTTTACCACAACTGGTGAAGTAGCAAATAGTGGTAGTTACACTTCTGGAGGTGGCACTTTAACAAAGGTTGCACCAACTAGTTCTGGAACAACTGCGTTTACTGATTTTGCAGATTTAAGTTTTACTACAGCAACCATAACTGCTATGGGTGCGTTGATTTATAATGATACAAACAGTGATAAAGCTGTATGCGTTTTAGACTTTTCAACAAATAAAACTTCTACCTCTGGAACTTTTACAATACAGTTTCCTACTGCTGACGCATCAAATGCTATAATCCGTATAGCTTAACTGTCAAGGTTAAGCTATGGCTACTAGTGGTTGGGGTGATGGTGCTTGGGGTGCCTCTTTTTGGGGAGGCTTTGTTGATGCTGATGTAAGTGTCACTGGAGTCGCAGGAACTACTGCCGTTGGTGAAGAAGGAGTAACTGGAACTAGTGTAGTTGTTGAAACTGGACTATCTGCAACTGGTGTTATTAATTCTGCTGGATTAGTTTTTAAGTTTGGTTATCTTGTATCAGGTGTTTCGTCAACTGGAGCTGTTGGTACTGTCACTTTTGATGGCGATAGTAATACTGGTACTACTGGAATATCTGCTACTTCTGCTGTAGGTACAGCAACAATAGGTGGTTCTACTAATGTTGTTGTGACTGGAGTTTCGTCAACTGGTGCTGTAGGAACTGTTACTCCTAGTATACCCATAACTTTTGCAGTCACTGGTGTGTCTGCAACAACTGGATTTATGACTGGTTGGGGTAGTGGTCCATGGAGTGCTGGAGTATGGGGTGGAGGTGTTTTTGCTGATGTGGGTCAGGTTATTCCTGCATTAACAAATGTAGCTCAAGGTTTAATTCAAACGCCAACAATACTTGGAACTTGCACATTTAGTGTCACTGGAGTTGCAGGAACTACTGCTGTAGGCAATCCACTTGTTGGTGCTGGAGCAAGAGTTGTTGAAACTGGACTTACTGGTACAATAGGTTTTGGTGATGAATCTGTTGTTGGAACAGCACTTGTTTCACCTACTGGTGTTTCTGCATCTATCTTGATCAGTGGCTATGAAGCAAGTACAGTGACAAAAGTTGTTACTGTTCAAAGTGTAAGTGGTGCAAATAAATATTTTATAGACGGTGTGCAACAACAAACACAAGAACTTTTTGAGGGTAATACATATTACTTTGATCAAAGTGATAGTAGTAATAGTGGTCATCCATTTAGATTCAGTACAACCTCTAATGGTACGCATGGGGGTGGTTCAGAATACACAACTGGTGTAACAACAAGTGGTACTCCAGGAAGTAGTGGTGCATATACACAAATAACGATTGCTGATAAAGCTCCAACTCTTTACTATTATTGTAGCGTCCATTCAGGTATGGGTGGACAAGCTAATACTCCTGCTGTTTATACTATTCTTACCTCTACTGGTGCTCCAGTAACGAATGTTGTTGGAACTACCGCTTTAGGTAGCGAGTCAGTCACAGCAGACTCTAATACAGCAGTAACATTAGCAGGAATGACAATTTCTTTAGGAACACTTGCAATCACTGGTGGTTCTGTGTTATCTTTAACTGGAATTAGTGCGACTGGTTCAACTGGAGAAGAACAAGTTTATAGCTTAATAGAGCCAGACCAACTGGCTAACTGGATTGAAAGGGTGGCGTAATGGCAACATATGTTAACAATCTTAGATTAAAAGAAATCGCGACTGGTGATGAATCGGGTACTTGGGGTACCTCTACAAATACTAATTTAGAATTAGTAGGAGAGGCTCTAGGTTTTGGCACAGAAGGCATAACAACAAATGCTGATACTCACACAACTACTGTAGCAGATGGTTCCTCTGATGCAGGAAGAGCATTTTTTATAAAATATACTGGAACATTGGACTCAGCGTGTACAATAACTATAGGTCCCAACACAATGAAACGAGTGCATATTATTGAAAATGCAACTAGTGGTTCACAAAACATACTTATAAGCCAAGGCTCTGGTGCAAACGTAACTATACCAAATGGTCATACCAAAGCTGTTTATTTAGATGGAGCGGGAAGCGGAGCGGCTGTAGTAGATGCTTTTACAGATTTGAACATACCATCTTTATTTGCTGGAGGCTTAACTTATCCAACAAGTGATGGTTCTTCTGGACAGTTTATGAAAACAGATGGTAGTGGCACACTCTCTTTTGCTACTGTAGACACAACAACTAAATTAGATGATATTGCAACTGGAGATGCCGCGAGTACATTAGCGACTTCAGCAGGAAACATAACTATTGATGCTCAAGGTAATGATACAGACATAATTTTAAAGGGTACTGATGGTAATGCAGACACAACCTTCTTAACAATAGATGGATCTGCGGCAGGATTGGCAACCTTCAATGCAGGAGCGGTTTTTGGAGGTTCTGTTTTACCATCCGCGGATGATACACATGATCTAGGTTCTTCTTCTAAGCAATGGCGAGACATATATACTGGTGATATAAATTTAAACAACACTAAAACAAGAGATAATGAAGTAGATGGAAGTAGAGGCTCTTGGACTATACAAGAGGGTGCAGATGACTTATTTATTTTAAATAGGCTTAATGGTAAAAAATATAGATTTAAACTAGAGGAGATGGATTAATGGCTTTAATTGTTGGTGGAACAACCGTTACTGGAACACAAACTTTAGATGCAACTAAATTAACGGGAAATCTTCCCGCAATAAGTGGTGCAAGTTTGACTTCTTTAAATGGTAGTAATGTATCGAGTGGTACATTAGGTACGGATAGAATACCTAATTTTAACGCTTCAAAAATTACAAGTGGTACAATGAGTGGTGCAAGAATATCAGGTGGTACTTTTGGATCTACAAATGGATCAAATTTAACAAGTTTACCAAGTGGAAGCTCTATTCCAGTTACGTCATATCAATCAGTAGGTATGTATGTAATGATGAACCATGACAATCAAGGTACTTTTAGTATAAATAGCACCTACTCAAATATGAAAGCTTCTGGAGTTACTAGTTCAAGAAGTAACAATCTCGCATTAAGTGGAACATATAGATCATATGGTTATGAACCAGCAGGTGCAACTGCAACACTTGGTCAAAGAATATCATAGGAGGATTATATGACTATAACTATAGCAAGTAATGGAGCTACTTTAATAGGTGCAAGAAATCCCGTTTACGCTAATGCAGAAAAAACTATGGTCAATGTTGATGCTAAGTTTTCACATTACGAAAGTTTAGGTATTACAGAAAATGATGGCTACTTACCATTTTTATGTAATCCAGATGATCCAGAGTCACATGGTCGTGAGATGTTAGCAAAAGCACTAGCTGGAGAATATGGAACTATTGGTGATTATGTTCCAGTAGTAGAAGAAGAAGAAGAATAAGAAAAAAGGATTAATTGTGAAACAAGAAAATTTTATTAATACAACACAATTAGATACAAATACTTGTGATGAAATGGTAAATTTTTTTTGGTCAAATCATAATCAGCATATGAAAGGTTTAGTTGGAGCAGAGAAAGAAGATATGTCTATTAAAGATAGTACCGACTTACCAATTCAAATGGGCGATGTTTTACATATTCCATTTTTCAAAAACTATGACGATCATTTAATTAAAAGTGTGTTTCAATATTTAGATATTTATTCAGCAATAAACGACAACTGGAAGATGGGTATAACTGAACCTTTTATTATCCAACATTACAAAAAAGGTGGTGGATTTAAGGTAGAACATTGTGAAAGAACTGGTCATTTTGATAAAACAATAAAAAGAGCATTAGTTTTTACAACATATTTAAATGATGTTCCTGATGGTGGCACACATTTTAAATATTACAACCACACAGAACAAGCTCAAAAAGGCAAGACTGTAATTTTTCCTAGTGATTGGACACATACTCATGTTGGTCAAATTACTCAAGATAATGAAAAGATTATTAGTACTGGCTGGATAAGCCATAGATGGGATTTCTGATGGATAGTACGATAAATAATTTTGTTGGTAATTATAATATAGATAAATTCATTGGTGTTTTTGATAATGTAATCACACATGAAGAATGTGATAATTTAATTTCTCTTTATGAAGAATCTGAAAGATTAAATTATACTATAGCTAGGCGAGATACTGGCTACAGTCAGCAACAAGTAGATAATAAATTACTTGTAGTTAATAAACCTAATTTGGAAAAGTCAGTATTGTTTAATCAGCAACAAATTCATGTACAAAAATTTGTTGAAGCAACATTCAAATGTTATTTTGAATATGCAAAGAAATATGGTGTTTTAGAAAGTGTTGCTAAACATAGGTTTTATGATGATATTAAAATTCAAAAAACAAAACCCTCTGAAGGTTATCATGTATGGCATTGTGAACATGGTTCACGAACAGTAGGCTCAAGACTTTTATTAATAATGTTATATTTAAATGATGTCGCTGAAGGTGGCGAAACAGAATTTTTGTACCAGTCATTAAGAGTTCAACCAAAAAAAGGTACATTAGTAATTTGTCCATCAGGATTTACACACACCCATAGAGGTAATCCTCCTCTATCAGGTGATAAATATATGATTAATGGTTGGATAGAATATGAAGAATAAAGGATTGCTACTGTATGCCATTAACGAGTTTGAAATTTAGACCAGGAATAAATAGAGAAGTAACATCGTATTCAAATGAAGGTGGGTACTTTGATTGTGAAAAGGTAAGGTTTTATACTGGGTTTCCAGAAAAAATAGGAGGCTGGGAAAAATATAGCACGGCACAATACTTAGGAACAGCAAGAGCTTTACATAACTATATTGCTTTAGATGGTTCTAACCTTATGGGTGTGGGGACACATTTAAAATATTATGTTGAAGAGGGTGGTACATATAATGATATTACACCTATAAGAAAAACATCTACAAATAGTATTACCTTTTCAGCTAGTGATGGTTCTACTGAAATAACAGTAACTGATTCTACGCATGGTGCTGTACCAAATGACTTTGTTACTATTTCAGGTGCAGTAACTTTAGGAGGGCTTGTTACAGCATCAGTGCTTAATGCAGAACACCAAATAACCTCTGTTGTGAATGCTAACTCCTATAAAATTACGGTAAGTGTAACAGCTAATAGCTCTGATACTGGTAATGGTGGTTCTGGTGTTGATGGTTCATATCAAGTAAATGTAGGATTAAACACTACTGTCGGTGGTAATGGTTGGGGTGCTGGAGGCTTTGGTGGTGTTAATGCTGATTTATCTACTTTTGGTTGGGGTCAAGCCGCGTCCTCAGGAACATTAGCTACTATACGTTTATGGACACATGATAATTTTGGTGAAGATTTATTAATAAATCCTCGTGACGGGGCTATCTTTTATTGGGATAAATCAGACGGTTTGACTTCAAGAGCAGTATTGTTATCCAGTGAAACTGGAGCATCTGACGTGCCTACTATTGCAAAACAAATAATGGTTTCTGATATAGATAGACATATTATAGTTTTTGGTGCAAACACTATAGGAACTACTACACAAGACCCATTGCTCATTCGCTTTGGTTCACAAGAATCTTTAACAAACTTTACGCCTGACACAACAAATACTGCTGGAGATTTAAGATTAAGTAGTGGTTCTGAGTTTATACAAGCTGTAGAAACTAAACAACAGATACTTGTGTTTACGGATAGAAGCCTTTTTAGTATGCGATTTATCGGTCCGCCTTTTACCTTTGGATTACAAGAACTGTCAAAAAATATTACTATAATGAGTCCAAATTCTGCTGTTGCTGTAGATGATGTGGTGTTTTGGATGGGTAAAGAAAACTTTTATATCTATACTGGAAGATCACAACAAATAGCTTGTACTGTTAGAGATAAAGTTTTTCTTGATTTTAATTTATCTCAAAGCGATAAAGTAGTAGCTGGAGTTAATTCACAATGGTCAGAAGTGTGGTGGTTTTATCCTTCTGCTACATCAGAAGAAAACGATAAATACGTTGTTTATAATTATGCTAGTCAAATTTGGTACTACGGAACATTATCTAGAACGGCATGGCATGATAGAGGTGTTAGACAATTTCCTATAGGAGCAGGATCTGAATATTTATTTAACCATGAAAGTGGCAACGATGATGATGGATCTGCAATGACGGCTTCTGTAGAATCTAGTCAAATGGATATTGGTGATGGTTATCAATATAGTTTTATTAGACAATTAATACCTGATGTAAGTTTTGATGGATCTACTGCAGGAGGCGTCAATCCTAATTTAACATTCACAATGCAATCCCGTACTGGTCCAGGAAGCACTTATGATAATAATTCAGGTGGTACAAGTACTAGAACAGCAACTAGCCCAGTAGAACAATTTACAGATAAACTTAATATAAGACTTAGAGGTCGGTCTTTTAGTATGAAACTAGAATCTACTGATCAAGGTGTTGCTTGGAAGTTGGGTACACCACGAATAGATATAAGACCAGATGGACGAAAATAATGTCAAGAAGTTTAGTTCCGCCAAGATTACCACAACCTAACGGTGGAATATCTGTTGAGTATATGTATGATTTGGTTACTACTTTGGATTTGTTTATACAACAACAAAACAATCCGGGAGAGGGTAGAAATACAAAAGTAGTTTTTACAGCTTTACCAACTAGTGATGTTGGTTTAGAGCAAGGAACCTTGTACAGAATTGGAAATGATGTTAAGGTATCTTTATTGAATATCGCAGGAGTAAACGGTAATAGTGGTACTTCATCCGTTGGTTCTGTAACAGTTTCAGTTTCGTAACTGACTGCACACTTGTATAAAAGTTTTTTATCTGTTAAGATGGTGATATGAGTATTGCAAGTCTGTCATATGATATAACAAATTCCACACCAATAGGTTTGGCAACTTTAGAGAATGCTTCTAAAGTATTGTCTGACTTTGGTCGTAATGGGGATACGTATGTAGTTCACGCCAAAGAAGGTGAAACTGTTATACCTATGGAAGTGTTAGACAATAATCCTAAGTTAAAGGATATGTTGTTTGAACAAATGCGTGAATTAGATTTAGATCCTTACCGTTATATTGTTGGTAATGAACTAAACTCAATAAACCCTGATACTGGACAACCCGAGTTTTTTCTTAAAAAGTTATTTAAGGGTTTAAAGAAAACTGTTAAGAAATTAGCCCCTATTGTGTTACCAATCGCCGCTCCCTTCTTATTACCAACTATGCCTTTGTTTTTATCTACTGGTATTGGTAGTTTAGCAGGAGGTTTAATAGGTGGACAAAAACCACAAGATGCGTTGAAAAATGCAATCATATCAGGTGGTTTAGCTGGATTAGGCAATATGGCTATGGGTAGTGGAGGTTTTGGTGGTTCAGCGATAGATGCTGGAATAACAAAAGGTGATTATGATATAACTAAAATGTTTGGGGGTAGTTCACAACCTCCCGTTTCAGGTGGAAATGTTATTACACCTGAAAAATTTATTGGTCCACCAGAAGATACTGGCATATTATCAACAATTAAAAAAGGTGCGTCTGACATAGGCGACTCTGTTACTAATGTTTATGATAAATACTTATCACCAAGTCGTACAAGTATACAACCAAGTAGCAAAGAAATTGGTGAGGCTCTTGCAAAAGAAGCAACTACTTTTGCAGAATCAGAAAAGGTAAGAGAAGAAATATTTAAGAAAGCTGGACTTAAATTTAAACCATCTACTTTTACTCCTGATATAAAAGCAGTTACAAAAAGTCTTCAGCCTAGTGCTTTCCAAAAGTATGGTCCATTAGGTGGTATAGGTGCATTAGGTTTATATGGATTAGATAAAGCAGGATTGCCAATATTTACAGTACCAGAACAAGATATGGGTCCAGGAATGCCAACTGGTTTAGATTTATTAAACCAAGATCCTGACCGATTTAAGTTTAAAGACTTTTATGGGGATAACCCTTACTACCCAAGACAAGTAGCCGATGGTGGTGAAATAGTTGGTCCTGGAACAACAACCTCGGATTCTATTCCAGCTATGCTAAGTGATGGTGAGTTTGTTATGAATGCACGAGCAGTACAAGGTGCTGGAGGTGGTGATAGAAAACAAGGTGCAAAGCGTATGTACCAAATGATGAAAAAGTTTGAGAAGGTAGCGTAATGGCAGAATCACAAACCGTAATACAAAGAGAAGCCCCTGAAATAGAAGCCTATAAACTGGGGTTAATGGAACAAGCTAAAGCTTTAGCAGGAGCTCCGCCTACTGCTGAGATGTTAGCTAATTTAAGCCCTAAACAATTAGGTCTTGCTGGATTACAACAAGACGCTATTGATATGGCTACTGAAGGTTTAGAAGGTGGTATTGGTGGCTATCAACAATATTTAGCAGATGCTGGAGCTGGATTTGATACAGCAGGAGGAACTCTTACTGGTGCTTTAGGCACACTAGATAGGGCAGAAACTTCTGGAGGTTTATCTACTGGTATATTTGACCCTAGTATGACAGAAAAGTTTATGAATCCTTATCAAAAAGCTGTTACCGAACAAGCCTTAGCCCAAATGAATAAACAGTTTGCCGAGCAACAAGCAGGACGTTCAGCAGGAGCTATAGGTGCTGGAGCGTTTGGTGGTTCAAGGCAAGGTGTTTTGGAAGGTATTGCTCAACGTGAATTAGGTGATGTAACTAGTAGACGAATATACGAAGATTTAGCAAGAAACTTTGGTCAAGCACAACAAGGAGCTATGTCTTCATTTGAAAATCAACAAAGAAGACAAGCAAACCAAGCTTCTTTATTAGGTCAATTGGCACAACAAGAAGCAGGAATAGGTGGACAACAAGCTCAACAAGCTATGCAACAAGCAGGATTAGGTGAACTTGCACAAAACCAAGCCTTAAAAGATATTAACTTAGTATCACAATTAGGTGGACAGCAACAAGCACAAAGACAAGCTGATGAACAAGCTAGGTTGATAGGCGAAAGGTTTGCATTTAATGAGCCACAACAAAGACTTAGTTTTTACAGTGATATATTAAGAGGTGTACCAAGCACACAAATACAAACTCTTGTAGGTGGTGGACAACAACAAACACCGATGTTTCAACAAGCGTTAGGAGCAGGAATAACTGGTTTAGGCTTGTATGGAGCAGGGAATAAATTGGGAATATTTTAATGGATGTATTACAAAGACAAATGTTTAAAATGCCTCAACAAAATGAATCAATGGGTGGTATTACCTCTGGGCTTGATGAAGCTGAGGCTGTCGAATCAACTGAGGCTCTCGGTGGCATCGCGTCTGGCATTGAAACACTTTTTCAAAATATCGATAATGCAGAAAATCCAAAAGAAATTATGGATGCTATCAGGGGCGATGAAGCGTCGGTGGAGGATCGTAGAACTGAGTTGGGTCAGTTGGTCGGTAAAGCAGATGCTGATAAAACTCCTGAATCGGTTTTAACTATAGTACAACCTTTAATGACAGTAATAGAATCTACTGGTGGTATAGCTAGTATAGACTCTGAAGAATCACCAGTTGCACAAAACATTGGTGAAGATAAACAAATGGAAGCTATGGCTAAAATGATGCAAAATGAGCCTACAGCTATGTTAAGTATTGGTACTGGACGAGATGGCAACCCAACAAGTATGACTGGTGGTTTTGATGCTTTAAATCAATCATACGGTACTCCTTTAGGTGTTTTACAATTAGCTCAAAAATTAGCACCAAAGGCTCCAACATTAGCAAGTTTCCAAAAACAATATGAAGATAAACCTAGTGCTTATGCAGATTATGCAAGTGTGCTTCCTTTTACACAACTAGCAAAACTTGGTCAAATTGTGGGTAGTAGTCCAACACTTTTTGATGCTTTTACTAGCCCTGAAACAGCTAAGTTAGCTGACCCTTTAATGCAACTATCTTTGTTAAAAGCTAAAGAAGAACAAGAACGTTCAACTAAAGCAACGGATAAATTTATAGAAGCTAAAAAGTCAGCTGATGCTCAACAAGGTAAATTGTATAGTTCTATTTTACCCAAGCTCCTCGACCAAAAATCTACTTTTAAAGAATTAAAAGATGGTACAGTTTTACAAATTAGTCCACAAGGTGAAGCCTCTGTGTTTCAAGAAGGTGATGCACCGACTGTAAAATTAGGTGATACTTTGTTAAAGTTAGATAGAACAACAGATAAATACAATGTAGCTTACTCCAAGCCTGGAGCTAATGTCCAAATGTATAGCACTGACAAAGGTCAGTTCGCTGTTGATTTTAGTAAAAAGGTAAACGGTGGCTATGCAACAGTTCCACTTGCAGGAGGTATGACGCAAGGTGAAATAGATTCAAAGTTCTTTAAATATATAGATACTGGTGATGGTGGTGGTTTCGCTCTTGATACTAGAAAGCCTCTCATAGAAGGCAAAGATGGCTCAATGGTTCCAAACTACTTGTTTCAAAAGCAAGGTAAAGATAAAACCACTACTCAGCAAACACAAGCTGGATTGATGGTAGTAAATGAAACTAATCCTCAAAATTCATTCCTGCTACCAGATACAGCTAAGAAAGAATTTATAAAAGTAGGTACTGAAAAAACTGGTTTTAGAATGGTAGATAAGTTTACTGGTGTAGGTTTTAATATTCCAGGATTAAAAGAGTTTCAGCCTGAGTTTGAACAAAAGTTACAAGCTTTTACTGATGCTTCAAAAGTTATAAATAATCCAGATAACTTTTCTCCAGCAAAAGTAAACGAAGCAAAGTTACGATATAGTGCTTTATCAAATGAGTTACTTCCAGCAAGTACAGAGTTTGAAAAATTAAGAGATGATAATGCTAAAATATTTAGAAAAACATTATCAGAGTCCGCAGGAATAGATGGTGATTCAGCTGATATTGATAGGCAAGTAGAACAATTTGTATTTAATTTGACTAATGATAGAATAGAAAAACTTACAACAAATGCAAGTACTTACGACACACAAAAGAGTTTGAAAGATACTTATGCAAAAATGTTAGGTAAACTACAAGTAGATACAGCGGACAGAGCAACAAAGTCAGAATCTTTAGCAAAGTTGGGTAAACTACAATCTCTTGTTAGTGATAGTACAAGGACTGGTGCCACTGCTCCGTTTAGATTAGCTGTTGGTAAACTACTTGAAGATCTTGGTGTAAAAGATTCTGTTATAAGTAAACTAGGTATTGATGCAAAATCTTATGATGATTTTATAGGTGGTAAATTAGCAAACCTTGAATTAGCAAGTAAGATAGGTAGTCAGTTCGCTGTTGAATTTGCATCTAGTTTTCCAGGAAACTTAAACCAGTCTGAAGTAGATTTAATCCAAAACGCTGGAATAAACCTTACTACAACAAAAGACGGTATTAAGGTTATGGAAGAAATATTCAAAGGAGCGGCTGAAAGAGACAAACAAGAACAAACTATAATTAATAATTATATGTCTAATACGACTAACAATAACAAAACGCCGATGAAACAATATTCTGATATACAATCATTATTAATTAAAAACAGAGCAGATAACCCATTAGTAACTCCTGAAATAACAGAAAAGATTAAAGGTTTTACTGATGAAAAAGAAATGATGTTTCAAGTAGGGGGTGGTGATAGTAGTCAATCTTTTGTAGTTACACCAGATAGACAAAAGAAATTTAATTTAGTACAAGCCTCAGGTGCTGAAACTTTTGATGAATTTTTAGCTAGATCCGGACCAATGCAAGATTACGCAAAAGAAATTAGTGGTAATGATAAAGCTAACTTTAGTAAGGATCAATTAAAACAAATTTTTAATTTATATAAACCTCTTACACTAGTAAGAAATCCTAACTTTAAGGCAAACTAAATGGCAGATTATTTCGCAAATGACCCAACTCCAGGAGGTGGAACAGATGGTTCTGATTACTTTGCAAGTGATCCTACTCCAGGAAGTAGTTTAATAGAGGTAGCCCCAGAACTAACCACGGATCAAGGCACTTCTTTAATTCCTATAGAGGGTGGTGATATTGGTGATGTATTATCAGATGCAGTAACAAAATTTGGTTTTACGCAAATGCCTCTTTTATCACAAGCTAAAGGTTTAGCATTAGAGGGTGAGGATGGTCTTGCTAGTGAAGCTGATAGTTTATATAACAAAACATTAGAACTTTATAGCAAAGAAAATGCTCGCATAGATAATGTACTAAAAGATAAGTTTGGTGGTCGTTATGCAGGAGAAGACAGTGTAGGTGAGATATCTCTTAATGTCCGTGATGGATTAGCTAGACGTAGAAAATTTGCAGACCGTATGGCTTATTTTAAAAGAATGTATCCTGATGGTAAATACTATAAAACGAATGTAGGTGGTAATAAGACTGAAGAGTTATATCAATTAGAAAAAGATGGTGATGTTTTTAGAGTAGATCCTAATGGTGGGTTTAGTGATTTTGCAGGAGACTTTGGTGATTTTTTAGGAACAGTTGGTACAGCTTCTACTGCTGGAGCTATATTAGGTTCTTTTTACTCTCCTTTTGTAGGTACAGCAGGAGGCTCATTAGTAGGGCAGATGCTAGATGAATACTTTACTGATGAAGGTATAGAATATGAAGATGGTAAAGCGTTCTGGCAAACCTATTCTAATGATAAAGCTCTCATGGCTGGAGTAGAAGGTATTATTAATAAGGCACTTCCAGGAATGGGAAGATACTTTATAGGTAAAATTAATAATGAAGGGGGTGTGCCTCTCAATTTTGCTACAAAAAAGACAGCGGCTGAAGCTTTAGATGCACAAAAGTTTGCACAAAAAGCGGGACTGCCTTTACTCAGTATTGCACAACTTACCGACAGTACAGTTATAAAAAAGTTAGCAAATCAGCTTACTGGAACTTCTGACCTGATAACAAAAAAGATGAGTAAACAAAACCTTGCTCTTTTTAATAAACTAAAAACAGAAGTAGATAAAGATTATGATACTTTAAGTCAAGCTAGTCTTGTTAATTACTTAAACCTATATAAGAAAAAATTATTAGATGATACAGTAGATGCTGTAAAAACGGCTGACCCAAACAGTTTAGTTGGCAAGGTTGATTTTGAAGATTTAGTAACAGATGTTAATAAATTTAAAGAAGGATATGACGTACTTATAGACAAAACTTTTAAACTGGCTATGCAAACTGCCAAGAAAGATAAAGTTGTTTTTAATTTAAAAGATATAAAAGAAACAGCAGAGAACGTATTATCTGGTGTCCAGATTAAAATGGCTGAGAAAAGTGCAAAAGGTAATAATATATATCAACGTATTGGTGGTTCACTGCAAGGCGATATTGGGGCTTTATTACAACAACTTAGAAAAGCAGATCCTAACGTAGGTACTATACAAGTAGAAACGTTTGGCACTAAAAGAACATTTGATTCTCTTAAACAAATGCTTTCTATTAGAAATAAACTATCAGAGATAGCTGGAGAGGCTGGAGATAGAAACGCAATAGAAATGATAAAAGCTATTGATGCTACTTTAGAAAAGCCTTTGTCTGGTGGTACTAACTTTTTAAAACATTTGACTGATGCAAGAAAACTTACAAAAGATAAAAGCGATATTGTGAATTTTACAAGCCTAGCTTCTTTGTTCAATAAAAGGGCTGGACTTAATGTTGAAAAAACTATGGATTCAATATTTAATGGTAAAACAAATGCGACAGATATTAATTTATTAGCCAAGTTTATGCAAGTAGCTGATGGAGTGACAGACAAATCAGGTAAGCAGATTATACAAAAAAGTCAAGGTAAGGTCATGAAAGACTTACAAGATGGATTTGTGCAATACATACTTGAAAGCGGAGAAAATGCTGGAAAAGTATTATTTGATTTAAAAACGAATAAAAGTAAATTGTATGAAAAGCTTGTTCCTCATGCACCGACTAGAGAAGCATTAGAAAAACTATCGTTAAAGTCTGCACAATTACAAAACAGTGGAGCTCAAAAAGCATTAGCCCAAGAAATGAATAATGCAGAAGCTTCTTTCAGCTTACTGGCACAATCTACTGGTAAAGAAGTAGATAATATGATCGCCGCAAAAGGTGGTAAAAACGGTAAGTTTGCAAGTGATATAAGAAGAGCAATACTTAATAAAATTATGGTTAAGAATAATATAGTAGACCAAGCAGAAGGTTCAGGCAGAATTGTTCTTAACTCACCAATGTTTGCAAAAGAATTAAGTAATCTAACTTCAGGTGTAGGTGAATTTTCACAATTTAAATCTTTGTTTCCAAAACAGTATACTAAAGCATTAGAGGACAGACGTTTATACAGCTTCTTTATAGAGGGTGGGACAGACCCAGGAGCTTCTATCGCTACTGGTGCTGTTGTTGGTCAATTAAGACAAGGAAGACCTATTGAGTTTGCTAAAACAATGTTCGTGAGTAATGTTCTTGCAGGATTTTTAGCTAAACCTCCTAGTGTTGTTCAACTACAAAAGATACATGACACACAACCTTTGTTTGGTCGTCGTGATAAAGTGTTTGGTGCAATGACAGCTATGCTAACAAGTCTTGAAAGAGAGTTAGATCTTCCAGGAATACCTAGTCCAGCGACTGGGTCTGAAGAAACATTAGAAGAGGAAGTTGGAAGAACTGGTACAACACCTTTGTCTGGAGATAAAATATCTGTAAACACAATTACACCGAATACATTAAACCTGAATCTTCCCGAAGTGTCGGGTGGAGGTTCGTCTAGTACTCCTCCAAGAACCACGAACTTTGCCTCATTGTTTCCATTTGACACTACGGGAGGAGCAATACAAAGCAGAGCAGGAATAGGCGGATTAGTATGAACATAGAACAATTACAAAAAGAATTAACTGAGGATGAAGGTTGTAAGCATGAGGTTTACAATGATCATTTAGGATTACCGACTTTTGGTATTGGTCATTTAGTAACTGAGTGGGATGATGAGTATGGTAAACCAGTTGGTACAGAAGTATCTGAAGAACGTGTAAATGAATGTTTTGCAAAAGATATAGAAACAACAATAGCTGATTGTAAAATACTATATTCTAATTTTGATAAATTACCCGAAGAAGCACAACTCATACTTTGTAATATGATGTTTAATATGGGTAGACCTCGTTTAACTAAGTTTAGAAAAATGAATTTAGCTATTGCTGTTGAAGATTATATAGAAGCTTCAATACAAA
>VMHT01018936.1_pt1 | contig 42588 bp, 21 predicted proteins | sample 4693611 | NCBI WGS metagenome assembly VMHT01 (sample SAMN12280063, study PRJNA550983) | marine metagenome | isolation source: seawater sampled from same location over 5 years 0.02-0.2 micron viral filtrate | place: USA: collected off the coast of southern California halfway between the port... ...
GTGGAACACGTAAATATTTAGGATATGCTATAAGAGATGGTAAACCACTAGCTGAAGCTTTACCTAATGTTTATGGACCAAGTGCTAAGCAATCTAATAAAACTCCAGAAGAGTATTTAGAATTAGCTAGACAATATTATATGACTAATGAATTGAAGAATGGTGGATGGTTAGATAAATATCAAAATGGTAGAGAGATACCTAAAGCTCAATTGGGTAAGATACTAAAAACAGCTATTAAGCAAGGAAGGAGATTGCTTAATTTTTCAGAAATAGCGGCAGAACCTATGTTAAAACCTGGTATAACAGCAAGAAGATTATCAGGTGACCAGTTATACAATACGCATCGATATAGTGCTAAACAATTAGATCAGTTACTAAAAGAATCAAGAGAGTTTTTAAAAAATACTCCAAGTGAGGGATATGAAAACTCAGCTAAATTTAAAGCTGAAGCATTAAGAAGAATTGAAAATTTAGAACAAGGAGTAAAAAAAGATCTTGCATTACAAGAAATTGCAAAAAGGTCTGAAAGGACAGTTGGAGATGATACAGGTACATGGATGGCTAAGTCTTACGTTGATGCACCTTCAAGTGATCAATTAGGTCACGTGACTACTTCAAACAATTTATGGGATATGGTTTTTAAATCAGATGGAAAAATGATACCATATTCTAATTCTGAAACTTTATATTTTAATAGAGGTGGTGAAGGACAGTTAGCAAGAATAAAAATGATGGCTCCTGAAAAGCAAGGAGGAGGAATTAATCTTATTTTTGATAATAACTCTCTAAAAAAGTCAGGTATATTTCCTGACAGTAGTGGAGGAGAATTAACTATATCACAAGATGTTAGTTTAAAACACTTATACCCAGAAGCAAAAATAAAAGCTAAAGATATGCTTCTTAATGAAGCAGAGTTTAGAGGAGTGGAGATAACTGATGATCTTTTTAACTCAATAGATGATGCTTTGCAAATAAAGAAAAACAAAAATGGTAGTAATGTATCTAAAGCTAAAGATGGTGGAAGATGCTGGCCAGGATATAAAGCAGTTGCTGGTAAGACACCTTTTAGTAAGGGTAGTTGTCAGAAAGCTCAAGATGGAATATCAATGATATCACAATACGAAGAACCTGCTTGGTATGAAAAACTTTTAGACTATGCTGCTAGTCCAATGACCACACTTGGTTATTTAGCAAAAGGTCAAGATTTACCAGATCGTCTTCCTATTAATGTACCAGGAAGAAGTGAATTTGATAACTGGAATTTTGATGCATATAATCCTGCTGCTTATATTAAATATGGTGCATCTGCAAAACGTAACTTTGAAAAAGGTGAATATTTTGATGCAGTATTTGATGCACTTGGTGCTATACCTATTCTACCTGCTTTCTTAAAGAAAGGAAAGAAACCAGTTAAAGCTGCAACTAAAGCTGCTAAAAATTTTGGTAAGAATGTTGAAACAGAACCTCTACGAGATTTGTTTATTCAACCAAACATCTATCCAACAAGTGGTCCACTTCCTAAAAACATGGAGCCCTATCTCTCTAGAAGGGTTTACCCATTTAATAAAGAGCAAGAAGTATTTGAATCTTTTTTATCTACTGATAGACAACTTAAGAACATAGATTCAAAAAGTATTAATTATGATGCAGATGGAAACATAATACCTAAAGCTCAAATAGGTAAGATGTTAAAGAAAGCATACGATTTATATAAGATATATAAAAGCACTAATAAGGTTGTCGATGCTGCAAACACAGTTAAAAAAACTGATAAAGTTGTTTCTAATTCTTTAAACCCTTTAGAGATAGCTGATCAGATAATACCTAGATTTAACGTGCTAGGTCCTGTTGGAGGAGATATAATGCAATTAAGCCCTTTAAATGCTATTCCTTTTTATGGTAAAAATCTAAAAGGAAAAAATATGGCTTTTAGAAAGTTTGGTAACTCAATTTATGATGTTATACAAAGACAAGCTTTATCACCAGTTGGAGGTAGTGATTTTAGAATGGGTAAGAATCAAATTGTAAGTGAAGGGAATTGGGCTGCTATGTCAAGACCTTCGGAAAATTATTCAGGAGTGTTTGAAGCTACATTTGATTTTAATAACCCTTTTGCAAACTTAAGCCCTACAGGCATTAGCCAAAGAAACGGAGTATTAATAACAGATAAGTTAGGAAATAGACTAACAGAAATACCTCTAACTGATCCAGGTTTATCATTTAATAGAAGATTACCATTTTCTACAAGATATGTACCTATAGATAAACAAAAATTAATAGACAATAAACCTCAACTAGCTACATTTGGTCCACGATTACAAAGTCTTGCTGAAAAATATGGGATAGGATTACTTGGAGCTCATCTTGTAGGTGAAGAAGATACATATAATAAATATACTATTGATCCTGTTATAGAAAATACAGAAAAAGTATTCAATGATTTGAAAAAGATGAAGTCAGATGATGATAACAAGGATGAACTTAAGGATGGTGGATGGTTAGATAAATACCAAGATGGTGGTTCTTTGGATAAAGTTCAAAACTTAAATGAAGTTGATCTTGGAACTTTTAGATATGTAAAGTCTGAAGACGATCCTAGATATAAAGCATTTCAAGATAGCTCACAACTTTATAATAAATATAAAAGAAGGGAAGAAGCAATAAACCAATATGGAAATTGGGATACACCAACAACACTTCGGAAGTTTTATAATTCTTTAGGACAGCCAGTTGATATTGTAGATGATAATATTCATCCTAAAATTAACTCAACTAACAAAAAGACAATAACAAAATATGCTGGTGACATCTCTCCAGATAAAGTAACTCCTACTGAAACAAGCATTCGTAGAGACTATGATGTAAATATTTATAATGAACCAAATGAAAAAGTAATTCTAAAAGGCTCTAAAGAAGACAAAAGGGATCGTATTAAATATGGGTATTATAACGATTTTGGAGAAATGAAATTTGATGTTCTTACTTCAGATTGGAATAGTAAGCAAAGACATAAAAAGGCTAAAAATAAAACAGGTTTTCAATATTTTCAAGATGGTGGAGTAATAGAAGATAATAGAGGACAATGGGCATACCCTGGAGAGATAACTAAAATAAACTCCAACAATATAACAATGAAGGGTGTTAACTACCCTGTACTTGGAATATCTGACACTGGTGACAAGAAGATGATGCAACCAGGAAAAGATTACAAGTTTGATGGTAACTCTGTTACAGAGTATCCTATGGCACAGAATGGAGATAAGGTTGTAAAAGATTTTATGAGTAATTATATAAACTCACCTAAATTTAAAGAAAGGTTAGCGTCATCTAATTATAATGATGTAGAAGGTCAAGTAACTAAAAGAAGCAACAATATAGATAATACTAACTATATAGAACAAGAAGAAACTCCAGACCTACTTGAAACTTTTAATAAAATGTACAAAGATGAACCATATAGTACTAGTGGATCTAAATATGATGAGAGGTTAAATACTCTAATTTATGATAAAAAGCAAGATATTGATTACGGAATAGGTAAAAACTCTGTAATAGCTCATGAATATGGACATGCTGCATTAGATGGTACCCCAGGATTAGGAGACGTTCCTTCTTCACCTGACAAAAGATTTTTATTGAACGATTACGATTCTAATGAATTAACTTCTAGACTTAGAAAATATAAAGGGCAAACTCAACATGACTTAAATCCTACTGAAAATAAATCAGATTTAGATGCTTTTAGATTTGAATTATCTCAACAGGGTGTTTATGATGCAGGTAAGGAAGATATCACTAAAGACATATTGAAAAAAGGAAAAGATAGCTTTATCAAGAAAAGACTTTTAAAAAACTATAAAGAGAAAGATCTTATATGGTTAATGAATAACATAGCATCTCTAGATAACTCTGTAACAGAGTACCCAATGGCTAAAGATGGAAAATCTTTGGTAGAGTTAAATCAATTAACTAACTTTACGAACTATAACACCCCACAACCAGGCGGCTGGTTAAACAAATATAATTAATATGAAAGCTGAATTTTTAAAAATAGCAGGCGTTAAGTCTGAAGCAGAGTTTTACAAGAAGTTTCCTTCTGAGGAAGCATTTATGAAAAAGCATGGAAAGGCTATAAAGAAACTTATGGCTAAGAAAGCAGAGGTTGGTGATATAATTCCAAACATACAAACCCCTAAAGCTAACCGCCTACCTATAAGATTTGACAGCAAAACATTAAAGAACTTAACTAACGAACGTTTAGGTAAACCTAGTGTAGAAGAGCAGCAGGCAGAAGAGATGAGACAACTGCAACTAGAACAATTAAAAACACAAATAGAAGCAAATAAAAAAGCTGTTGAAGGTGGTGGTGGAATAGGTGATATGATTGGTGATGCGTTTAGTATGTTTGGTGGACAAGGTGGTGGACAAGGTGGTGGTAAAGATTCAGGTACTACTACAAAAGGAAGTGTAATAGTTGGAGACTTAGAACTAACTGGAACTGATGCAGGTGGTGGTGCAGATTTTGGTATGCCTTCTGGTAAACGTGGTGCTAAGGTTAAAAAGTTTGAAGCTCACATGATGTACGATCCAAAAACTGGTAAAGGTTATAAAGCAAATAAACCTGCTGATCATGAAAGAATGAAGAAGCTAGGTTATCTGCACGCAGATGAAATGAAAAAAACACCTAAGGCGCAAGTAGGAGACAATGTACAAGAAGATAACTTTAATTCTTTGTTCGGTACTCCTTCTCGTGGAGACTTAGGTTCAGGAGTTGACGGAACTTTTGAAACTAACAGTTTAAATAGTGCTGATGGTAAGAAAAATGGACTTAAAGGCTTAAAGAAATTTGGACAAGACTATGGAGGTCAAATTCTATCAGATGTTTTTAAGTTTAAAGATATGTTTGAGGCTCAGAAGGAGCAAGAAAGAAGACTTGAGCAACAATTAAAAATAACAGACTTATCAGTTACAGCTGCTAAAAGTCAGCCAGAAAAAATAGAAAGAGAATATGTTCGTCCAGAAGATTTTGCAAATACAGGAGAAGAGTTCTTTCCAGTGTATGGTGTTGGTACAAACGTATTAGCTAAACATGGTGGAGCTTATAAAGCTCAGAATGGTGGAATGTTTAATGATCCTGGTTATACACCATTAGTAAACGTAAATCAAGTAAAGTCTTTTGGTAGAGGTGGTATGTTAGGAAGTAATTCTTATTTAGTACCTAAAGCACAAGGTGGGTTTGATTTTGGTAATTTTTCTTATGGTTCAAATCAACAAGCTAGCCAACTTGCAGATCAAATGGGAATTAATAATGATGCTGGATCTCAAGTGGGAGGACAAGTAGGAGGTTCAATAGGTAGCCTTTTTGGACCTGCAGGAAAAATGGTAGGAACTTTTTTAGGACGTGGGGTAGGTGATCTTCTAGATAGAAGTGACAGAAGACAAGAAAAAATGTCTAATGACATTATGCAAGGTGAAACAGAGTTAGCTTATAGTGCACTAGGCCCACAGATACAAGCAGGTTATGCTTCACACGTTCGTGAAGGAGGTAGTATTCCATCTAATCCATCAATGTTAGATACAATGAAAATGGGTGGAGAACTTAAAACATTATGGGGAGGTGAAGCTGAAACTGTTTCTTACAATCCTTATGCTGGTGGTGAGAGTATTCAATTTAAAGGTAACTCTCATGACTATCGTGATCCTAAAACAGGACAAACAGGTATTGGTGTTGCATATGGAAAAGACTCTGTTGCTAATAATGAAGCTGTTGTAGAGGTAGAGAATGAACCAGCACAGCAGTTAAGAGATGGTGGAGGTACTGAAAACTTAGTTGTATATGGAGATCTTAAGATTCCTAAAAACTTTGTTGATGAATTAGGAGATGATCGTGCAAAAAATAAGAAGTTTAAAAATTATGTAAGTGATGTTCTTAATAAAGATGAAGCTAAGATTAATAAGAGAATGGAAAAAGCATCTGAGTTAGCACTTGATGCAAATGATAATACTTCAATTGGACAACTTGAAAGTAGTACATCTGATGCAATAATAAAAGGTGGTGATATGAAACTAAAAGCAATTGCAGATAAAAAAATGATGTTAGCAGATTTACAGTCTGCTCTTAACGATACATTTGATGAACTTGAAATGAAAGGTAATGAGTTTATAACAAAAGGTAATGTAGTAGATGATCCAGAAAGAGCTATGAATAATATGGCTAAGTCTGGTATTGAAATCAAACCTGAGAACAGAGGTAAGTTTACAGCATGGGCTAAAGAACGCAATATGTCTGTAGCAGCAGCTGCTAAGATGGTGATGGCTAATACAGACAAGTATAGTAAAGGTGTTGTTGCAATGGCTAACTTTGCTAACAACTTTGCTAAGAATGGAGCAGGTGTTCCTAAAGCTCAAGATGGTTTTGAAACAAACGAACTAGGAGGACCTGATGTAGGAATGACTATCGAAGAAGCTCTTGCTGCAGGTTTTATACTTAATGAAGTGACAGGTGAGTATGAAAAGTCAAATGGAGAAACTGTTGTACCTACTGACTCAGAAACTGATGCATTAGATGAGGTTCGTCCAGGTCAAGGTAGAAATAAAGGTACTGGACTCTATGGTAACACTACAGTAAAACAATACGAGGATGCTAAAAAAGCTAACCCTTGGTTTGACTGGGAAAACTTTGATCCTAAGAGTAAAGCTGATGTTACTCGTTATCAAAAAGAATTTAACAAGAGAGCTGAAGAAGCTGGTAGTGACAAAAGAATACGAGTAGATGGTGACTTTGGAGAACAAACAACTAGTGCTAGATTTACTCCAGCTACTCCAGGAAAAGAACCTGAAGTAGAGGTGGCAAAGATTAAAGAGGAGCCTACTGTTACAGAGACTACAACTGTACCACCTCCAAGGGGTGGAATAAGATTTCCTAATATTGCTCGTGAGCAAACAGATGAAGGACCAAATCTACTTGCTGAAAAGTATGCAATGGCTACTAATCAGTATATACCTGTTCCAGCTCAAGGGTATCAACCTCAACTAAGAGTACCTTATGACATTTCTCTACAAGATATGAGAAATGATATTATATCTCAAAGTAGAGCTATGGAAAGAAATCCAGCACTTCAAAATAATCCTGCAGCTCTAGCACTAACTCAAGCTCCCATGTACTCAGCACTTAATAAAGTTAATGCTGAAGAGTTTAGACAGAATCAAGCAATGAAGGATGCTGTATATTCATCAAACGTTGATGCAATAAATAAAGCTAAGTTAACAAACTTAGGTATTTTTGATAATCAATATGATAGACAACAGCAAGCAATATCTAATACTAGAAAAGAAAACATAAACATATTAGATAGTATTGCTAACAAGTATGCTCAGAATAGATTGCAGAATATGACAGAGAGAGTGTTTGAAAACATGTATCCATCTTTTGAATTTGATGAAAGCGGTAGAGCTAACACTACAGGACAAGGTGGTAGCCCTTACATACCAGGCTATGGTACAGCATCTCCTAGTGGTAACCTCTCAGGATTTAATACTAGAGAAGGAAGAAACTTTATGAATATATTAGATTCAGCTCAAGGACTATACAATATGTTTGAAACTGGTCGTGATAAAAGAAAAAGAAAAAAAGAAGAAGAGGCTAATGGGCTTACACCTATTGTAAGCAAGTCTGGAAAAAAGATAAAAAAGAATAACAAGAACAGTAATATTCTAAGACAATTTAAAAATTTATAACTAAACTGATTATAAAGAATTACTAAAACTTGTTACTGGCTTTTGGATAATACGATTAATCACATTACATTTGTTAAATTATGGCATCATATAAAGATATAACTCCCAGTAAATTTAGCCCTTATGTTCCCACACGCCCAGTTGAGGCGATGATGAGAGTTGGAATGTATAAGCAACAGAAATTTGATGAAGGGCTAAAGAAGATACAAGATAACATTGATAATGTTGCTGGACTTGATGTAGTTAGACCTGAAGATAAGGAATACTTACAATCAAAACTTAACCAATTAGGTGGACAGATATCTAATATGGCAGGTGGAGATTTCTCTAACTTTTCATTAGTTAATTCTGTAAATGGAATGACTAATCAAATAGTTAAAGATCCTGCTATTATGAACGCTGTTTCAAATACTGCTAGATACAAAAAAGATTTAACCACTGTAGATAAACTTAACTCAGAAGGAAAGTGGGCTCCTTCCAACCAAGCAGCGTTTCAAAAGGATGTAAACAATTGGTTTCAAGGTGGTCAGAATGCTACTTATAATGCTAATGTTTCCCCTTATGTAAATGTAACAAAAGATGCTACAGAGATAGTAAAAGCTCTAGGGGTAAAAGAAACTGGAAGAGATGTTGCATTTAATGAAAAAGGTCAACTAGTAGATGCAATTACAAGAGTTAGAGTTAAGGGTATTAGTAAAGAAAGAATAGCTTCAGCTTTAAAATCTGGACTTAGTCCTCAAGCTTATAGACAATTATCTATTGATGGCCTATATAAATACTCTAACACATCTCCTGAGCAATATGTAAATGATGTAAATTTAAGTTACCAATCTACGTTTACTAAATATTCTGAAGACCGAGATAGACTTGTTGCTCTTAAAAATGCTGCAGCAAGTCCTAGTGAACAACAAAGACTTCAAGGTGAAATTGATCAAATAGATAGTAGTATTGAGTCTATTAAGTCTGAATATGATAGTGTATCTCAAGGATTTTCTAATGGAGATGTTGAAGGTTCACAAGCACAGTTATATACAATAAATTGGCTTCAGGACACATCTAATGCATACGCTACTGAAAGTGTTATTCAATCATATGAAACTAATCCAATGGCAAGAATGCAATTAGAAAGAGATAAGATGCGACAATCTGCAGCAATTGCACAAGCTAAGTTAAATCAACAAAAGTTATACAATGATAAACAAATTGAGATAGAAAATAAAAAACTTAAACTGCTTCAAGATCCTTATGGTCCAGTTGAGCTTCCTGCAGATAAAGAAGCAACTAATGTAGAGGTTATTGCAGCTGCTAAAGCAAATGCGCAAACTGCATTAAATCTTACTGAAAAACTTAAGAGTCAATTTATTAATACATTCGGAGATGATGAGTTATCATTTAATGAAACACTGTCTCTCTATCGAACAAAATCTAATTCTGTTTCTTGGGATCAAGCACAAGTTTTAAATCAATATGATGTAGCACAAAAAAATAGTGTACGTCAATCAAAGCTTATTTTACAAGCTGAACAAGAAGCAGAATTAATAGCTGCCTCTAAGTATGATGACTTGATTCCTGAAGATCTTAAGGGTCGTACTATCAACGGAATGAACTATGCTAAAGCTGCAGCATTGATTGATAGATTTAATAATGACTATTATGTTTCACTTAGACCAAAACAAGGAATTAGCACTAATTACAGTCGACAAAAAGCTAAAGAAGATTTTGAGGCTGGAAGGTTAACTCAAGAAGAGTACGGTTTATATGAACTGTGGGCTGGTACTGAAAGAGAAGCTGAAGATATACTAATTTTAAATAATGTAAGCGATATTATAAGAAGAGGCGCAACACAAATAGAAGAAGAAAGAAATACTTATTTAAAAGATTTCTACAGAAAAACAATGCCTGTGATGTCTCAACAATCTTATAGGGTGCCTCTTGGAAGTGCAGAACAAAAAGATGAATTTAGACCAACCCTTAACTCATTAGCTACAGTAGCTGAGAGAGTTGGTGGTTTACCAGGTTTTAAAGGAACTGCATCAGACATTCGATCTATAGCAAGTGACATGCAAAGTGTTTCAGTTTATACAGACGGTACAGGTAATTATCAAATTAATGCTACTAATGAAGATGGTAAAAGTCTCACGATACCATTAACTGAAGATATTTATAGAAGTGTGTTTGGAAATAGATTTGAAGCTTCTCCAGAGGTGGCAACATTTAATCAAACATACCTACCTCAAATGTTAGCTAACATTCCTCCTTTGGAAATAAGATTTGATCCTAGAGTAAATGGAAATGTATTTGTGAGACCTCCTCAAGATTTCTTTACTACATCATTAGATGGACAATATAAAACTAGGAGAGATAATGCTTCATTAGGTGGACCTTCTGATTTTCCAAGAGTATCTTATTATACAATAACTGGAAATCTTGTAAGTGATTCGGAACCAGAAGCAGCTGAGCAATTCAAACTTCAGTTAAATATATTTGACCCTATTTCAAATAAACAAGTTTTAGAAAACTATTTATTTCCTACTCCCATACTAAAAGAAAAAGTTGTACCTACATTGCAACAGATTACTGATGAAGCTATATGGCAATTACTTAATGATACAACTAAGAATATGCCTGACTCTGAATTAAAAAAACTGCAAGAAGCTTCTAAAAAAATAGACTAAACATGGAAAAAAATAGTTTACCAAAAGCACAATCTGGAAAAACAGTAGCATCTGCTCCTAATCCTTTGTTAGATGAACAATTCATGCAACAAAGGTTTGGTGGATACAGAGATAATGTTTCTATTCCAAATGCCCCAAGTGTTCCCTATACAAATCCATATGCTAGTTTTACATCTTCATCTCCTAAGACATCACCTTTAGCTAATCTTATAAAAAATGCTACTACTCCAGGTGATACAAGCGGTGGTGGTAAGATAAGAACTCTTGATGAGTATGCAGCTAATGAGAATGGAAGGTATGATTATTTTATGGCTGGAGACTTTGATAATGAAGATGCTGCTGCACAAAATCAAAGCTTTGGTTCAAAAATGGTAAATGGTGTTGGTAAAGGGTTGTTACTTACAGGTACAACATTCTTACAGTCAACTGTAGGACTTGTTAATGGAACCTATCAGGCAATTGCAGATGGTAAGTTTTCTTCGTTTTATGATAATGAATTTAATAGATCTTTAGATGAGATAAACAAATATGCAGAGGATGCATTACCAAACTATTATACAGCTGCAGAAAGAGATGCAAATTGGTATTCTCCTACCTATTGGGCTACAGGTAACTTTTTATGGGATGGTGTTGTAAAGAACTTAGGATTTGCTGCTGGTGCTGCTTTATCAGGAGGTGTTTATACTAGTGCATTAAAAGCTCTTCCATATAGTTCTAGATTATTTTCTGTTGGTAAATCTGCAGAAACACTTGCTGCAACAGAAGCAGGATTAGCAGGTGCAAATAAAGTTGCTGATACATATGGTAAGGTGAGAGCACTGTCTGATAAGTTTCTTTCTAACTATAACACACTTAACCCTGCAGGTAGAGCTGTTGTTGCTGGATTATCTACAACTGGTGAAGCTGGTATAGAGGCTTTACATAGTAGTAATGAATTTAGAAAAGAACTCATTGATAAACATATAGCAGAATATGGTGTAGAACCAACAGGTGCAGCACTTGAGTCTATTAACACTGCTGTAGAAGCATCAGGTAATGCTACGTTCTTTGCTAATGTTGGAATTCTTACAGCAACTAACTATATACAATTTCCAAAAATACTAGGAAGTACATACAAAGCAGAGAAAGGAATAGTTAATGGAATTGTTAGAGAGATAGATGATATTGTTTATGAAGGTGGTAAGTATATAAAACCAAAAGCAAAATACCCAGCTCTTTCCAGGTTAAACAAAATAAGACCTTACACATTTTCTGTATCAGAAGCATTTGAAGAAGTGAGTCAATATTCCGCTACAGTGGCTACACAAGACTATTATAATAAAGCACGTAATGGTGAAGCTACTAGTTGGTTAAATTCTATTGGTGTAGGTATTACAGATGGTGCATTTAGTAATGAAGGTGCTAAGAATGCTCTTATTGGTGGAATTTCTGGATCTATAATGTTAGGAAGAGGTAGGTTTAGACAAGACAGAGCAAGAAGAAAAAATACAGCTCAAGCACTTAAAGATCTTAATAACGCTAACCTATCAGACTTTACAAAAGAAACTATTGATGCTGTAAATAGAGGAACAGTATTACAAGAAGAAAGAGAACAAGCTGTTAAGAATGGTGATATTTTAAATAGTAAAGATTTAGAAGCTGATTACATTGCTAATTATCTTACACCTAGAATTAAGTATGGTAGATATGATTTAGTAAAATCTGACATAAACGAATATAAAAAACTTGCTAGTACAGAAGAAGGTTTTGCACAATTGCAAGCTGAAGGTAAAGCTCTTGAAAGTGATACAAAAGAGGCATACTTAGAAAGACTTGGTCGCTTTGAACAAACAGCAGATAATGTAAAGTCTCTATGGCAATCACTTAACTTACGTTATTCAGGACAGGTGGATGAAAATGGAAAACCTATATACAGTAATGATGTAATTAATAAGATGTTATATGCTGCTACTAAAGTGGCAGACTATGATCAAAGAATACTAGACATGATGGGTCCTCTTACATCTGCAGGTATTAATACTTCTGAGGTTATAGAACAACTTGTGGCTGATAACTCAGAAGCATTTAACGAAGCTATTGCATCTATTAAAGAGATGGATATTCTTGACGATCAAAAAGAAACACTTGGTAAATCATTAGAAGATATATCAGAACTTGCATTAAGAAGACAATCATTCTTAAAAGCTTACCAAGATATAAAAGAAAACCCTAGTAACTTCTCAGAAGCTCCAATAGAGGAAGATGCTCCTGTAACAGGTCCTGTTGAAACTGTTACAGTTACAGTTAAAACTAAACAAGGAGATAAAGAGGTTGAACTAAACACCCCATATTTTGTTGGTAAGGGTGTAGACTACTCTAAAGATCCTCTAGATGCTCCTGTACCAATCTCTGAGTTTGTTGTACAGAAGGTGAATGAGGATGGAACATTAGAAATAAAAACTCAGAATGGAGAGGTGAAGAATGTTTCTGCAGATGTACTTGAAAACTTTAAGATAGGTAAAACTAGCACATTAAGAAGTAATAAGACAGCTAACTATTATTACAATCACAGAAACGAAATCTTTGAATTCAACTTTGGTAAAAACCTTGGTGGCAAACGAAGAGGTAGACTTGAATACCAAGATGGTAAACTTTACTTTGTATATCTAACTTCAAAAGGAAAGGTGGCAAAAAAAGAGCTTAACAACTCTTACTTTGTTACGCAAGAAGGTTATTCACAGCCTAGAATATCTAAGGTGGGATCTGTAGAGAGCCAACAGCAGAAAGACTCTAGAATAGGATTCATGTCTCCATCAGAAATAAAGGCACAGAAAGCTACACTTGCTAAGAATAGAGAGGCTAGACTTGAAGTGCTTACACAGTTAGGTGAAGAATCTAAAGAGAGTTTAGAAGAAACAAATAAGAAACTTGCACAGCAAACTGAAAAGCTGGCTAAGATAAAAGAAGACTTAGAGAATATAGCTAAGATGAAAGAGGCTGGTCCAACTGGTCCTAAAATTAAGCTCAACTTCTCAAAGGCCACAAAGGTGTTTACAAAAGCACTTAACAATCTTACAGCTATGCAAGCTGATGTCGAAGCTGAGATTGATAACTTAAATTCTCAGAAAGAAGAACTTGAACTTAACATATCCTATTTCCAAGACTTTGCTAATCAAATCACTGATGCACCTGAAGACAGTGGAGAGTTCTTAAGAGAACTTAAAAGACAAGTGGCCTTATTAGTAGATAATGGTAAAAACTTAAACAGCGCTTTATCTGCAGCTAAGAAACTTTCAAAGGGTGCAGAGAAAGCTATTAAATCAGCAGCTAAGTTATTTAGAAAAACACTTAAGCAAACATATATAGTTGATCAAGATTACTCACAGTATCTAAGTGACTTATTAGATCAAGTGGTGTCTGGAGAAAACTTACTAGAAACATGGCCTCTTTTAAAACAAGAGATGGCCAACTTTGCTCTTACAGCTGATTTATCAAAAGATACTACAGTAAATGAGGCAGACTTGCTAAACTCTATCAATGATGTAAAACAGATAGAGAAAGACTTGGCTGACTTAAAAAGTGAATATAAAGCTCGAAAGATTATTGTAGATAGATTTGGTTCTATCATGGATGAGTATAATGCTCAGAAAGTTCAAGAGGCTGAACTTAAACTTAAACTTAGTAAGGTTATAGCAACAGCTGATATGTCAGCACCTACAGACTTTTCTAAAACTAGTTCTTTTGAGTCTCAATCTAAGAAGTCACCTGAAATTATATACAGAGCTACAGTGGCTCCTGAAAGTGCAAGTGATTATTTTAAAGATGAAACTGGAAAAGATCATCAAACTCGAGCTAACCAATTTGGATTAGATCTAGATACATTTGAAAATAGAGATAACATACGTGCTCTGTTTGTAACATCTAAAACACAAGATCTTAAATTACCAGGCGTAATTGAGAGAATGCTTGATAATGATCCTACACTTATTGAGACATATAAAGACTCAATGATTGTGATGGTGATGGTTAATGAGAATGGTGAACTAGTTGGTGTAGACGGACAACCTATACCAGAAGGGGCTCCTTTATTAGACAATGCTATCTATCAAACTAAACCTGAAGCTGGATTTAGAAATAACTCAATGTATAGAGCAGGTACGGCTGAAAATGTAAAAGATGCAATTAATAAAGAATATAAAGAACGAAGAGATAATATTCTAGAGCAAACATCACTAGGTATACCACAAGAGATAGAAGCATCTTTTGGTATTCCTCAAACTGATGATAATGCTAGAACATCTGTAGAAGATGCAGGCCTTGTTGACCAAAATGGTTTAGAAAGAGATTTAGTATTATATGTTCCTACAACTAACACAAACATTAGCAAAGGAACCACTACATATAACACGCCACTTGGGTCTGTATTCTTAGATACTCCAACTGGATATGTAAAGCTTAGAAATAGACTACACACAAAGAAAGAAGCTAAAGCAATATTTGATGCTATATTAAAAGTTTCTAAAAACTTAATTAACCCTGACGAAGGTATAACTAGTGATAGTTCTATACGTGCTCTTGAATTTTTAAAAGGTGTAACATATTGGGGTGTGCCAACTGATCAGCAAAATAATAGAAAGGATGCAGGTAATAACAGTGTATTCTTTGAAAAGGTTAAACTTGAAGAAGGTCCAGTGTCTTTTACAAGAACTGATTTAATTATAGGATCTAAGGGTACAAGATTTGCATTTACTCCTATCTCATTAGAAGCTAAAAGAGCACTTATTATTAATGAGCTGGAGAACATATATAATAATGTCACTGCGTACAAAACAAAGGATGTTAATAAATCATTTGAGCAGATAACATCTATATCTCCAGAAGGAGAGATTGAGTCTATTACATGGCCTAACTATCAAAGCTATCTTTTATCTAACAAGAATCCTGATGGATCTACAAGAGAAGGTTTTGAACTTCCTCTTTATACTAACCTCAAGGAAAAGAAAGATGGTGAGTTTAATAGAGTGGGTGTATATTTCTATGTAACAAACACAACTGATGAGTTTGAAATACCAGAACCAGCAACACAAGTTACAAATATACCTCTTCGTAAAGCTACAAGTTATACACTTGATGGTAACACAACTAACACATACACTTCCCCAAATGGTGCAAAGATTAACTTTAGAGCTTTTGAAAGTGCAACACTTGAAAACTATGAAGAGAAGATTCAAATATTAAAGGGTGGTGATTTAACTACTGTTGTAGAAAATATAAAGAAGGCTGGGAAAGATCCTCAACAACAAATCAAACAAACTATATATAATGCAATTGCTCCACAACTAACAGAAGTTAGAGCACAGTCTGCATATAAAGAGCAGACAGATAAAAGTGGTTTACCAACATTTACTATAGGTGGAGAAGATACACCTACAGCTCCTGTTAAACCAACACAACAAACTAGTGAGGTTAGAGAAGTAGCAGAGGGTATAAAAATTATAGATAATGCTTTGACTAGTTCGGAAGAGTTAGAGATATTTGAAATGGTTAAACCTTTTCTTGAAAGTCAAGGATCTAGATCAAACAAAGGTAAGAACGCACCTATAATGATAGGCATGGGCTTAAGATGGGATTATAAAAGTAATAACCCTGGAAAATCTCCTGTTGAAATAAAAGAAACAATTGTAAATAGCGAACCACAAAGAAATAAATACGCTTATTATGATGTATCTATTGATGGTGAAGCTCTAGGTGCAATACCTACTAGGCTTAAAGAGTTGATGACAAAAGCTACAGGGATTGATGCATCTAATTATGACGGTGCTATTATAAATATTTATCCAAAAAATGGGTTTATTTCTGCACATAATGATGTAGATGAATCTGTAACTGCAATTAACTATCCTGTTATAGTAGCAAATATAGGAGGTACTGGAAGTTTAAGCGTTGAAGGAACTGAAAGTCAAAAAGCTAGAAAAGGATATTCTAGTAAAGAATATGTTGATGAACCTTTATCTTCAGGAAGTGCTTATATATTTGGTGAAGATGGTAAAAATAGAAATGTATTTCATAGAACACTTCCTTCGTCAGGTAAAGGTAATTTACCTCAATTAAATGTAAAAGGTCAAATTATACCTGCAAATTCTTATAGAATTTCTGTAACATTAAGAAGGGTAAAAGATTTAGAGCCTGGAATGCCAACTGCTCCTAATAAAATAGCTCAACCTACTACTGCGCCAACACAACAAACTAGTGTAGAAACAATTGATGATAGTGGAATGCCAACATTTACTATTGGTGATGATGTAATAGGAACACCTGCTCAACAAATTGAAGCTCAACAGAAGATAGATAGCTTAGAAGATCAAATCAATAAAGCAATCTCTGATGCTAATTCAGAAGACTTACGTGTTAAGATTAACCAAGAGATTGATATGTTTGAACCAGAAAACTGGAAAGATGTAGAATCTTGGTTAAAGAAAAACTTTCCTAACGTTCCTGTGTTTAGAGTGAAGAACATTATTCAAGCTACTAATGGTAGACAAGCTTGGGGTATGTTTAAGGATGGTGCTATTTATGTATATGAGAATGCAGAAACTGGTACAGCATACCATGAGGTGTTTGAAGCTGTGTGGAAGATGTTTACAGGTGCTGAAGAACAAGCTAATATAATTAATGAGTTTAAAGCACGTAAAGGAACATTTATAGATAGACCTACAGGTCAAAAAGTTAAATACTCTGAAGCTACACCAGCTCAAATTAAAGAAGAGCTTGCAGAACAGTTTAGAGACTTTGTACAAAAGAAACAAGGTGTTAAAGGACTTGGTGCTAGAATTGCTAAACTCTTTAGAGATCTTAAAAGATTTATTGAAAATGCCCTACTTGGTAATAAAGCAGAGAGCTTTACAGATGAGTTATTCAAGCGTATAGGTAGTGGCTACTACAAAAAACGTATGCCATATGCTACACAGCTTTCTATGGCCCAAGAAGGCATTATAGATATAGAGGATGCGTTTGCTACATCAGACTCTGAATTCAGAATTAAAACACTTAGTGATAGACAAACATCAGACACTGTTCAGGAGATGACATTCTTAATGCTGAATGATTTTATTAAGACAGACAAAAGTTTGTTTACAATAGTAGATAACCTTAATCAGAAAGACTTCTATGAAAAACTTCTTCCTAGAGTATTAGGTACTATAAGAAGTAAGGAGATAGTTATTAATAGTATTATTGATAAAACAGAAAATCTTTCAAAAGAACAGAAAGAAAGACTCTTAGCTATAGTTGCACAGAATCGTCAGCTAGAAAAAGATGTTGTTGTTGATTGGCCAAGACTTACAGAAAAACACAAAGAGTATATCAAAGCATACAACGTTGAGTTTGATGAAAATGATGAGATACAACTTAGCGATGAGGATAGAATTAAAGAGAGTAATAAGTTTGATGCTACTAAGATAGATAGTTTTAGAAAAGCAAATGCAGCTATAAAGCTATTACTTGCTGCTAATCCTATTGTAGATAATAATGGTAAAGCTGTTGTTTCTAGTATTAATGGTAGACTACTGAATCCAGTGAGCAAGATGTACATCACATTGATGAACAAGTTACACACTTCTACAAGCCCTGATGACATGTTAAATAGGTTAGCAGATATGGCTGTAAGTGATCCTACATACAGAACTTTATATAAGAGATTAACTGGTAACGACTTTTCTGATGGTAATGTTGATTTTAAAAATATAAAGTCAACAAACAAAATGGACCTCATCACAGGAATGTGGAAGACATTTAAGAAGCAAGCTTCAGATGTAAAGAATATATTTATATTTTCAAATGGTGAAGTGGCAGTGGGTGATGCAACTTTATCTAGTGGAGCTAACCAACTTAGAAATGAATATGTACGATCTATAGCTGTATTATCAAAATCAGGTAAGAGTTACTTTACATATAATGAAAAGAAAGGTTCATATACACCTAATAAAAAGAAGTTAGGAAAAGTTACCTTACGTCTTCCCAGAGACTATACTAAGTTTTTATCAACCCTAGGTATACAGTTTAGTGGTGAAGAATATAATAAGTTAGGAAAGAATACACAAAACTTTAAAACTATTGTAGAGGGAATTAAAGAAAGTATTGAGAAAACAGGTGAGGTAAAAACTTTCTCTGCAGTATCTTTAGATATTAATAAACGTCTTTTACAATTAGCTGAATTAAAAACAGCTGTGTCTAATCCAGAATTTAGTAGTACATATTTTAACTTACAAGGAGAAAGAGTACAAACTTTTCTTGGAGTGAACGCAGCTTCTGAGTTACACAATACACTTGATAATATAAATAATATAAATGAGTTAGCAGGAACACAATATGAGTACTTACTTAAAGATGTATTTACTCAAGGTTCTACTATTATTAGTAGAATGTTTGATTCTAAAACTGGTAAAAAAAGATCAGGTGCAAACGACCTACTTAAAGGTGGATACATTGGAGGTATAATTGATGAAACTAAAGGTAGAATCACACCTTCTGCTAGACTCACTCAAAAACAAAGAATAGTTCAAGAGTTAAATCTAAACAGAGAAGGTTATTATCTAAACCTTGTACCAGGAGATGCAGGTATGGAACATATGTTATATATGGGTAATGTAATATCTGCTAATGATATTGCAAGAGGATTGGTTGATGTAAACCAAGTCTTTAAAGGATACTTCCTATCAGAACTAGAGCTTTCTAAAGAAGATCGTCCAGTTGTTAAAGGTAGGGATAGTAAAGACTTACGTTTCTTTAAAGGTATTCTTGGTGATAGTTTACATAATAAAATAATTACCGCTGATAAAACATTCGAAGAAGTATATGCAATGTATAAAGATGAAATAAACCAAGCTATTTCTAGTTACATTCAGAGTGACATATCTAGAATGCAGGAATATTTAACTAGATATGGGATACTTGCTGAAAATGAATTAGGCAACAAATTTATATTAGAAAATGTAGGATCACGTAAAGAGTTTGATGCAAAAGAGCTAACAAGAGAGATGGCAGCAATGAGTATTAATTACATGATTGCTAACATTGAAGTACACAAAGTTCTTTATTCAGATCCTTATCAATATATAGATGAACTAAAGCGTACTAAGAGTTTTCTATCTCCAAGACAGGCACTTTTTAATAATTCTCCTAAAGCAAATACAGCACTTAATAAAGTGTGGAACGAAGGTTTTAAGAAGGGTGATATTGGATATACTAACTTCACGCAAGACTATATGCGTACAGCATCACACAAAGATATTATAGGTGTGATTGATTTACCAAACTATGATAGTTTTGAAGAAACTGATGGTGGTGGTAGTATATTATTTAAAGCATATCGTAACTTTAGAATTAGAACTTCAGATTGGAATGAGAATGAAGAAAAGCAATACAGATATGATATTGCTTATGAAAAGCGTGATAAGAAAATAACACTGTCTAAAGATGAGGTGACACTTTTAAAAGAAGGTAATCCTGCAGTACAGAGTGCTTATGTCTCTCTAAAACCTATTGTGTCAGGAGCTAAGTTAGGATACACATATAATAATGTTGTACTTGATAAGTATGCATTGTATCCTCTTTCTTATAGAGTGATGAAAGAGCTTGATGCAGGTAATGGAGTTAAGCTTTACAACAAGATGCAGAATGAGAACATAGATTATATTGTGTTTGAGTCTGGTAGAAAGGTGGGAGCTGAATCATCACATGCTACATATAACGAAGATGGATCATTTAATGATGCAGAGTATGCAGCTGTAGTGGATGTACCATTTTCTATAATAAGTTTACAGTCTGATGTACCTTCTAAAGAAATAGCATTAGTAACACGAGGATCTCAAACAACTAAACTTATCACTATGGACTACATGGACAATGGAGTTCCATTTGATTACACAGATGGTTTAGAGAAATGGATGAAGTTATCCGAAGAAGAAAAGATTGCTAAGTCTCCAATATATAAAGAGATTGCTAACAATCAGCGTCTTCTTGAAGAGATGACTAATGAAGGGTATCAAATGATGCTAAAGCGTTTAGGTATCAAAGAGGAAGATGGTAAATTTATTGTTACAGATTTTTCAGAAGCTGCTAAAACAATTCGCGATGAGGTGTTTAGAAGAGAAACTAATGATAACATTAGTGATGCTGTATCAGCTTTTTCAGAAGGAGAGGCAGTTCTTGAAGCTACTCCTGCTTATCAGCAAGTTAGAAACATCCTATACTCCATTGTAGACAAGCAAATTGTTCGTCCTAAGATAAGTGGTGGGCAAAAAGTACAGATACCTTCAGCGCTGTTTGAATCTAATCGTATAGCTAAGACAAAAATTAATGGCAAGGAAGGATATACATCTGACGTTCTTAAGTTCTATGAAGATAAAGATGGTGAACGAGTAATGGAGATTATGGTGGGACGTTGGTTTCAAAGTAATATGTCTGATGCGGAACTTCTTGACTACTTAAACAATACAGAAGAAGGACAAAAGGTATTATCTGGATTAGCTTTTCGTATTCCTACACAGAAACAAAACTCTATTGATGCGATTAGAATAAAAAAGTTTTTACCAAAAGAGTTTGGAGATAACGTGGTTGTACCTGCTGCTATTGTTAAGAAGGTGGGAAGTGACTTTGATATTGATAAACTTTCAGTCTACCTTAAAAATGTATTTTACGAAGATGGTAAACTTAAACTTGTTCCTTTCTACGGATTTGGACAACAAGCTAAAGATAAGTTTGCTGCTATGTTTGATAGTGGTAAGTTATTTAACAAGGATCAACAAAAACAACTAAAGGACTTACAAGAGCTAAAAGGTTATGAGTTAACTGGAATGCTTGATTTAGTTAAAGATGAAAAAGCTGGTGTATTGTTTGAAATTCTTGGTGTAAGTCAAGATGAAGATGCTCTAACTACATTAGTTGAAGAACTAAAGAAAGATGGTGTAAGAGATGCAGTTGTTAATAGAATGTATAAGCAATCTCTAGAGAATGAGTTTATCCAGTCTTCTGAAAACCTAGTAACTCATCCAGCAAACTTTGAAAGACTCACCACACCTAACTCTGCTGAACAATTAAAAGGTATATCTAAAACTATTGTTGAGAAAGTAATAGGTAAAGAGTTTGATTACACTAATATAGATAACATGCTTGACAGAAGATTTATGTCTAGGTTAAGACAAGCTTTTGTAGCAGGTAAACAAGCTATTGGTATTGCTGCTGTACAACAAACTAATCATTCACTCAATCAAAGATCTGCTGTTTATATTGATGATAGTAAACTTGATAGAGTGGATTATGATGATGCAAAATTCTTACGTGATGGTAAGATTACTTTTAAAAACTATAACAAGGTTACAATAGATGGACAAGAATATCCATCGTTGTCTGGTGTAAATAATTCTGAAAGAAGTAAAAAGTTTCCTAATGGTCAACTTATATCTGATATACTTGGACAGTTTATTGATGGATATGTAGATATATCTAAAGGTCCATGGATTATGGAAATGGGTGCTACACCAAACGTAGCATCAACGTTTACCTTCCTTGTAAAGATAGGTGTACCAGTAGACACTGTAGCTTATTTTATGAACCAACCAATCATTCGTGATTACTTACAATCAATTGAGAATGCAGGATATAAGTTCTTATTTATAAACGACTTTGTAGATGAGACTATAAATAAATATGGAGGAAAAACTAAAGGTTTACCTACACAAATACCTAGTAAAGATTCTCTACTTAATTCATTAGGTAAAACAGAATTTACTGCTAAAGAAAACCTAGAGCAGGTATTTATGCTTCAAGAGTTTTTAAAGTATGCTAAGATGGCTAATCAATTATACACAGTTACACAGGGTACTAATTGGGACACATCAAGGTTTAATGATCCATATCTTGTATTTAAAAAGAATGAACAGTTCAATAAAGCAAAAGACACTATTATATCTTCAGCAGATAATATATTAGAAAACTCTTTTATTGGAAATCAAGCTGATAGAATAAACGATTCTAGAAACGCTCTTTCAAACTTTCTTCTATCAGATAGAGGTGAGGTTAGAACTGTATTAGAAAAGGTTCTTAAACCGTATATTAGTTTACCAAATAGAACATTTATTAAAGTGGCTAGAAAAGCTGTAAATGATTTATTTGATTGGGCTGTACAAACAGATCAAGGATTAAATTTACAGATACAAAAAACACTTCTTTCAGATAAAGGTGTAGCCTCTGAGGTGGTTGCATTTATTGATGAGGTTAAGAAGGATACAAACAAAAAGGATGGTTTGCATCCTTTATATCATAATCATGTAGTTAATCTTCTTCAGGTGCAACCTTCTAGACTTGGAGGTGAAACTACACCAAGTAATGTATCTCTTAAAAATACAGATAGTAAAGCATATGATCAAAATAATATTATATATGCTTTCCGTGATTTAAGAGATCATCTTAAAGATAAGACAAACTTGTATGATAAGATAGTTACTCTAGCTATTCTACAGTCAGGACTTAGTAGTTCACCTATATCATTTACATCACTTATTCCTTATGAGGACTTCGCAAGAATATACAATAAAACTTTGCCTAAGATAGAAAATTTAAGTAATTTAGACGACTTCTATGAGCTTGGTATGTTCCAAAGAAATAATTGGAATAACGATGATATAGTTCCAAACAAAGAACTGTTTGTTATATTTGGACAGTATGGTCCTTTCTATCCTTCCTTAGGGTTTATTGGTTATAATAACTTAAAGAACGCTATGGGGGCAAATGAGATTCCTCAACTTGTTACTGGTAATGATTTTAACCAGGAATATCAAGTGTTCACATGGACTAATTATGAAATTTCAAGAGAAGAGAGAAATAGAATGCGTAAACAAGGTGACTATTCTTATAGAAACAAAGGTTTGTTTAAGATAGTAAAAGATATAGATGGAGATCCAATTTTTACAGAAGATAAAAAAGGCAGAAGATATCCTATATACAAAGCAATAAATGCTTTTGGAGATAGCTTTAGAGCTAATGAGTTCTATTCAGAAGCTAAGCAATCTATTATTGACAATGGTATGATAAAGGTGGATGAGGTGACAGATAGTCAAATAGTAACAGTGTATGAGAATACAACACAAACTTCAAAGTATAATAAAGCTATCACAGGACCGCTAGAAATAACTGTTACAAAAGATAGAATAATTGTAAATGGCAGAATGTTTGCAAAATCAATAATAACTGCTGAGAGCTTGAAGAACTCTGGGTTCACTGATGAGCAAGCTGGAGAAATAATTAATAAAAAATGTAAAGGCTAATGGCAACATGTCCTAATATAAACTTACCACAATGGAAGGAACTAGTAGCTTCTAGAGGAGAAAACATGGCTTATTTCTTATGGGATACTTACAATGGTGAAGTTCCTTCAACAGAATTACGTGATACCTCTCCTGACATTATCAAAAAAGTTAAGCAGGTTATTAACAAGATGGGTGTTGATGTGCAATCACTCAATGATTATGCAAAACAAAACCCTGCTATTGATGAGTCTTCTGTTAATGCTGTAGCTAATTTAGCTACTGGTGTTATTGCTATTTCTGAAGCTAAGCAAGATGAAACCACACTTACAGAAGAGATGGTGCATATTGCTACAGCTATTATTGAGCAAAAGAATCCTGAGCTTGTTACGGAAATGATATCTAAGATAGGTAGATTTAAAATATATAAAGACACACTAGATGCATACAAAGATTTACCTGCATATCAATTAGAGAACGGTAAACCAAACATTCGTAAGATAAAGAAAGAGGCAGTAGATAAGATAATTACATCTATTATATTAGGTGACACATCATTAGAAGAAGCTGACCAGTCCATCTTTAGAAGAATGTGGGATATGATAACTGATTGGTTTAGAGGACAATATAAAAAAGCAAACATTGATGTATTCTCTACAACAGCAGAGACAGTAATAGGTGGTGAGTTTGAAGGAAGTATTGTTGACTTAGACAGTAAAGAAATATATTATCAACTTACAGATAAGCAGAAAGACTTTCAAAGAAAAGTGGAAGAGACTAGAGCATCTCTTAGAAAAATAGAAACTAATGAAAAAGCAGATCCTTTATTAGGAGATGAAGAAAAGGCTACAAGTTACTATGAACTTCTTGTTGATGGTAAATACGAAAGAATTAACAAGAGGGTAACAGATAGAGTGAAGGCTTGGTATAAGTCACGTTTTGGTACTGCTGGATTTACTGCTCAACAAGATAGAGATAATGAAGTGAAACGTGTATTGGGTACACAGTATCACGAATATTTTGAAGAGATACATGCTAGATTCTTTAATGAAGATGGTACAAGAAGAGAGAATCCAGGACCACGTCCTAATATTAAAGGTAGTTTAAATAATGATGTTTACAATAAGTTAGAAACGTATTACACTGACCTTATTGCATCTTTCTCAGAAAATGGTAAGAACCCATTAGTATTCTCTGAACTACAAGTGTATGATCCTAAAAACAAAGAAGCAGGTACAATTGACTTGTTGATTGTTGATCAAGATGGTACAGCAAATATATATGACTGGAAGTTTATGAGTGTTGCAAAAGGTGCTGAAGATGTTGCTTGGTTTAAACAAGGAGCGTATGATATACAACTTGGTACATATAAAAAGATGTTACTTGATAACTACGGTATAAAAAGAATGGGTAAGAACAGAGCTGTTCCCATCATCATGGACCTTAAGAGAGAAAATCCTCAAGACAATACTAGTAAGTTACAGATAAAAGGTATAAAAATTGGATCTGTAAACCCAACACAAATAGAACCTCTTACAATTACACCTGTGTCAGAAAGATCTGAAAGTACAGGAGTTGAAGCATTTGATGAACTGATAGAAGAATTAAATGCTATTCAGGATCAAATATTGAAGACTAAAGCAAACACTGACGAAGAGCGAGCATTTAAAAATGAAAGGTCAAACATTATTAAGAAAGCAACTAGAACTCTTCAGAGTCAGCAGCAGATTGGACCGTTAATTGATGCTATTGCTGTTATGCAGAGAGAAGGACAAAACCTTATTGCAGAATATAAAACTTCATATGAAGGTAGACCAGCAGACAGTAAAGATTTAACAGATGAAGAACTTTCTAGTTTTTCTGCAAATTTAAGAGAGTACATAGCTTCATCTAATATATTTGGTGGAATAGCTGATAGAATTGGTGATTATGTATATAATGATACATTAGAACAACAAGCAATAACTGATGAAGAAAAAGCAGAGGTTGCTAATAGAAAAGAAATACTTAAAAACCTTACTGACCAATCAACATCTATTCGTAAGTCTAGAAGGGATATAGTTAAGATTTCAGGAGAATTTGCAGATAAGTTTATTGGTCAACGTAACCTTGTAACAGGTCTAATGAATCCTGAAAGAATTATAAAAGGTTTGTCTTCTCTATTTAGAGGAACATCTGAAATAGGATTGAAAGCTTTAGACATTCTTTATAAGCTTGCCAATCGTGCAATGGGCTTTGCTCAAGAAGATGCATTAGGTGAAGTGAATGAGCTTCTTGAAATTAGAAATAAACTTGAAGCTAGAGGTGGAGATTTAAAAAAGCTAGTTGAAGGAATTTATCAAAAAGATAAAAAAGGAGCTATTGTAAATAAACTTATATATAAATATCAAAGAAAGTTCTTTGATGAAGTTGATGCAAATGCTGAAGAAGGTAGGAGAAGTAAGAAATGGCTTAAAGAGAATGTTGATTTAGAAGCATATGCTAAAGAAGCTAAGCCAATATTAAAAGAGCGTGTGCGTAGAATTAATAAAACCTATGAGGATGGAGAACTAAAAGAAAAACTTATTCTACAAGAGTATCAAAAGTGGGACATCTCAAAAGTAGACTTTAGAGGATATAATAACTATGTAATAAAAAGACATCCATTAGAAAAATGGGAAAGTCAAGAATATATTAATCTTAAAAAAGACCCTGAGTTATTTGAACTTTATAATTTTATATCTGGTATAAATGCAAAAGCAAGAGATGTAGGTTATATAAATAATGCAGCACAGTCTACCTTTCTACCATTTATAAGAAAAAGTATGGCAGAGAGTTTAGCTTGGGATGGTAGTTTAGGATCTATATCTAACTTTCAATCCAACTTTACTTCAGAGCTTGATACCGTTGGGTATGGAAATATTAATCAAGTAACTGGTGAGTTAGAAAACTCTATACCTAAATACTACACTACAGACTTTAGTGTACAAGAAGATGGTACTAATGATTATTCTGATGTAAGTTTAGACTTATTTAAGAACATGATAATGTACATTAATCACATGGAGAAGTACAAGTATCTTTCTTCTATAGAAGACCAACTTCTTCTTGTAAAAACTGCTGAACAATTTAAAAAACATTTAAAGACTTCTTCGTTTAGTATGGCTCTTACTAAAGATGGAAAAAACATTGAACAAAAAGGAAACAACGATAACATAGAAATTATAGATCAATTTTATAGAAATGTATTATACGGTCAGAAGTATGCACTTGATGATTCTGATGTTGAGGTGCCAGTTGTTGGAGCTGTAACAAAAGGTGTTACAAAAGCAATTAATACTGTATCCAGAGGTCTTACAGGCCAAGATGCAGTAAAAGAAGGTAGTAAACAAACTACAGGATCACTTATAAAAATAATGGATTTCTTAAATCGATATGTTCAAATTAAAGCATTAGGTTTTAAAAGTATATCAGGTCTTGCAAACTACTTTGGTGGTAACTTGCAGTTGGCAGCACTTGCAGGAAAATATTTTGATTATAGTGAAGTTTTTAGATATCAAGCAAGACTTTTTGGAAATAGATTTAAAAGCGATGATGAGCGAAAAATGTTTGTTCAGCTCATTGATAAATTTATGCCTTTAAAAGATGACCCCACTTATGACAAGATGGTGAGTGCTGGTATGTCAAAGCTTACAGATAAAAACTATAGTGATATATTATTTGTATGGTTTAGACAAACTGAACAACATCTAGAGAAGTCTGTATTTATGGCCCTTCTAGATAATATGATGGTGGAAGATGGTAAACTTGTAAACATCAGAGACTTTGTAAAAAGTAAATATAAAAATAGATACACTTCTGCAGAAGAATACAACTCAGTAAAAGGAAAAATTAAACAAGAAGTTGATGAGTTGAAGAAAACAAGATCTATTAATGCTACAAAGAAACTAGAAGATGGCAAGCTTGTTGTGCCAGGTTTAGACTTAAGTGATAGAGAAGAACTACAACGTCTGACTAATGTAGCTAGAACACTTTCTAGAACTGCTACTGGTGGTGCAACAGAGTTTGATAACATTAGAGCAAACATGAATGTATGGCTTCGTTCTTTAATGGTATTTAAAGGATGGATTCCTAAACTTGCTCTTACACGTTTTGGTGAGTTTAGAAAGGTGGCTGATGACTTTAGTGTAGAAATAGGTGAAGATGGTTTGACTACTGGTGAGATGTATGACATTGGTAGAATTAGATTGTTTTCTAATTTCTTACACTTTAATATATTAAGAAGTGTTAAAGAAGTTATAGATGTTCTTACAGTGTCAGAAGATGGTGTTAGTAAAATAGATGAGTTATTTGATAAGTACACTAGAGACTATGAGCAAAGATTTGGTGAGCCACTTAATATGACTAAAGAAGATTTTTCTGATATGATTAGATTAAACTTAAGAAATCAAGTTAGAGAACTTGCATTACTTGCTTCTCTTCTAGGTATGGCTTTAGCTTTAGGTTGGATGGCACCAGATGATGATAAGGATAGAGCAACAAAAAATAAGTTTAGATACTTCCAAAAAGTAGTAGATAAGTTTATAAGTGAGGTGAGTTTCTTCTACAACCCAGCAGAAATGGCAACTACATTAGATGCAGGACTGCCAGCAATTGGATTGTTTGAAGACTTTGGAAGAGCTACTAATCACTTCTTTAAAGAAACAACAGGAATTGATTTATTTGATCCTACTAAGTCTGCAGAACAAGTTAGAAAAGAAGCACAACCAATAAAGAATGCAATGAAGCTATTCCCAGTTTCTAACTCAATTTTACCTTTATTAGCATCATTTGATGAAGAGTTTGCTAAAGAGTATAACATCACTATATCCAAAACAGCTAGATAAACGCTATATTATAGTAGCATATTTTTAATAACATTTTTAAAACACATAAATAAAACATAAATTCGTAAATTATGAGAATCGCTGAAATTTGTCCCACCTGCGCCACATATCAAGATGCTAGTTGTATCTTGTACAATGGTGCCTATCTTTCTAATATTGCAGCTAATCCAGGAGACTCCTTGGATGTAGTATTAGAGAGTATAAATAATAATTTAATTCCTCTTACAGGAACAACTGTTCCTGTATATACTCCAGTTCCAGAATATGTAGCAACCCATATAGGAAAACTTTTTGTTAATACTGCAACTAGCTTTCTTTATTATGCAAAAGCTGCTGAAAGAGATACTGAATGGGAAAGAATTATTACAGCTCCTAATGCAGGAGTTCCTGAGTATTCTAACAATGCTGCTGCAATATTTGCTGGAGCAGAAATAGGATCATTATATAGAACAGGAGACTTCCTGAAAATAGTACACTAAAAACAATTTCCAGATGAGTAAGTTAATTTGTGCGGCAGACCCTTGTCCAATCAGACTTAGTAGTGCATGTGTCTTCTATGAAGGCCCTAACTTGATATACATTAATGCTACCACCAACCAAACAGTTGAGCAGATATTAATAGAAATTAATGAAGCTTTAAGTAGAGGTGCAGGTGTTGATGGTTCAAGTGGAACATCAGGCACATCTGGAACTACAGGTACTTCTGGAACTACAGGTACGTCTGGTACAACAGGAACTTCTGGTACAACAGGTACTAGTGGCTCTTCTGGTACAAGTGGAACTAGTGGATCTAGTGGGACAACAGGTACTAGTGGGACAACTGGTACATCTGGCAGTAGTGGATCAAGTGGCTCATCTGGAACAACAGGAACAAGTGGTACAACTGGCACATCAGGTAGTTCTGGAACAAGTGGGACTAGTGGTACTTCAGGTACAACAGGTACGTCTGGTGAAGATGGTGATAAATATGCTACCTCTTCTACAGATTCTTTTACTTTAGGAAACTCAGGTACATTAACTGTTGATACTGGGTTAGCTTATACAGTGGCTCAATCAATTATTATAGCATTTGATGCTAGCAATTATCAGGAGTGTGAGGTAATATCTTATAATTCAATAACAGGTGCTTTAGCTTTTGGAAGTCCTACACGTACTGTAGGTAGTGGTACTTATTCTAGTTGGCAAATAAATCTAGATGGCGCTACTGGTGGTGATGGTTCTTCTGGATCAAGTGGGTCTAGTGGAACAACAGGAACATCTGGTAGTGCTGGAACTAGTGGATCAAGTGGTACGAGTGGGACAACTGGTACAAGTGGTACAACTGGAACTAGTGGTTCAAGTGGTACATCTGGCTCAAGTGGTACAACTGGGACAAGTGGTACAGCTGGTACGTCAGGTACAACTGGTACATCAGGAACAGCTGGTACATCAGGAAGTAGTGGAACAACAGGAACAAGCGGAAGTAGTGGTACATCAGGCACAACAGGGACTTCTGGGACAGCAGGTACAGCAGGAACTAGTGGTATAAATGGATCGTCAGGAGCAGCAATTGCTAATTGGTATGCTAGTTTTTCTGACAGTACAACACAAACTGTAACTGCAGCAAATGTACCAACCCCTATTACGTATAATACAATAGAAGTAGCAAATGGTATAGCGTTAGATTTTAATCAACAGATTAGATATCCTTATGCTGGAACTTATGAGATAGGTTACTCTCTACAAATGCAGAAGACTCAAGGTGGTACTGCAGCTGAAGTGGATATATTTTTAAGAAAGAACGGTACAGATATAATACGTACAGATTCTATTCTAGAGTTAAATTCAAATAACGGAAAGTCATTACCTTTTGTATCTATAATATTAGAATTAGATGCAGGTGATTATTTAGAAATTGTAATAGCCTCTACATCTCAGTATGTAGAAATAGTAGCTGAAACTTCTAAAAACAGCCCATTCACTGCACCAGCTGCACCTTCTATTATTGTTGTAACAAAACAAGTTGGTGTATCTGTAGGATCTACATCTGGTACAGCAGGGACAGCTGGTAGCTCTGGTACTTCTGGTACTTCTGCAACTAGTGGCACTTCTGGAACCTCTGCAACCTCAGGTACATCAGGTACATCAGGTACCTCTGCAACATCTGGAACAACAGGTACCAGTGGCACCAGTGGCACTAGTGGTACTTCAGGTACTACAGGAACAGACGGAACCTCAGGTACTACAGGTACTTCTGGCACTTCTGGAACTAGTGGAAATGATGGAGATTTTTATGCAACATCCTCAACAGATTCTTTTACATTGGGTAATTCAGGATGTATTGACGTAGATACAGGATTGGCATATACCACTGCACAATCAATAATAGTAGCACATGATGCAAGTAACTATCAAGAGTGCGAAGTTGTAACATACAATAGTGCAACTGGAGAACTTTGCTTTGCATCACCTACAAGAACTGTAGGATCAGGTACATACTCTACATGGGAAGTTAACTTAGATGGAGCCACAGGTGGTGATGGATCATCAGGAACCTCAGGCACATCTGGTACTGCAGGTGCTGATGGTACTTCAGGAACTACTGGAACTAGTGGTACAACTGGTACTTCTGGTACAAGTGCAACTAGTGGAACAGCAGGTACAACAGGTACAAGTGGAACATCTGGAACATCTGCAACAAGTGGAACAAGTGGAACTTCTGCAACGAGTGGTACTGCTGGAACAAGTGGTACTGCTGGTACAACTGGTACAAGTGGATCCTCAGGGTCAGATGGAACTTCTGGAACTAGTGGAACCTCTGGAAACTCAGGTACATCAGGAGAAGATGGAACATCTGGCACTAGTGGTACAGCTGGAACTACAGGTACAAGCGGTACTAGTGGTACGTCAGGAGAAAGTGGATCATCTGGTATAAGTGGTACTTCTGGAACTAGTGGTATTTCAGGATCTTCTGGAACAAGTGGAACATCTGGTAGTTCAGGTGATCAAGGAGATAAATATGCAACAACATCAACAGACTCATTCACACTAGGTAATAGTGGATGTTTAGATGTTGATACTTTACTAGCATACACTACAGCTCAATCTATTATAATAGCATATGACAGTAGTAATTATCAAGAATGTGAAGTTGTTTCCTATAATAGTGGAACAGGTGAGTTATGTTTTGGCTCCCCTACTAGAACTGTAGGTAGTGGAACATATACAGCTTGGGAGGTAAACTTAGATGGTGCAACTGGTGGAGACGGTAGTAGTGGTACATCAGGTACAACTGGTACGTCAGGCACAAGTGGAACAAGTGGAACTAGTGGATCAAGTGCATTAGATGGCACCTCTGGAACAACAGGTACATCTGGTACATCTGGTACGAGTGGAACTTCTGGAGCAGATGGTACTTCTGGAAACAATGGCACAAGTGGCACAAGTGGTACATCTGGAGAAAGTGGACAAAATGGTACCAGTGGTACTAGTGGTACTAGTGGTAGCTCTGGAAATAATGGTAATGATGGAACTTCTGGTACAAGTGGTTCATCAGGCTCTTCAGGAACTACAGGAACTAGTGGTTCATCAGGAACATCTGGTACAACAGGAACCTCTGGAACTAGTGGAGACTCAGGCAGTTCAGGAACTAGTGGTACAACAGGTACTAGTGGCGCTGATGGAAGCAGTGGTACTAGTGGTACATCTGGAAACAGTGGTACTTCAGGTACTAGTGGGGAAGATGGAACAAGTGGAAATACTGGAACCTCAGGAACATCAGGTACTAGTGGAGAAGATGGTACTAGTGGTATAAATGGTACTTCTGGAGTAAATGGTACAAGTGGGGTAAATGGTACTAGTGGTACATCAGGTGAAAGTGGAACTTCTGGAAATACTGGAACCTCAGGTACTAGTGGAACAAGTGGACAAAATGGAACAAGTGGCACCTCAGGAACTAGTGGTAATAGTGGTACGTCAGGTACTTCTGGGAATACTGGTACTAGCGGTACTTCAGGAACAAGTGGTAATACAGGTGATGAATATGCTACTACATCAAGTACATCATTTACATTAGGTAATAGTGGAACAATTACTGTTGATACAGGACTTGCTTATACAACAGCCCAATCTATAATTATAGCTAACAATGCAACTAGATATCAAGAGTGTGAAATAATATCATATAACTCTGGAACAGGAGCATTACAATTTGGAAGCCCTACTCGAACAGTTGGTTCAGGTACTTATACATCATGGGAAATAAACCTTGATGGAGCTACTGGAGGAGATGGATCTAGTGGGACCTCTGGTACAAGTGGAGTGAATGGTAACAATGGTACGTCAGGAACTAGTGGTACTAGTGGAAACTCTGGTACTTCAGGAACTAGTGGTGATGATGGTACTAGTGGAAATAGTGGTACATCTGGAACATCTGGAACATCTGGCAACTCAGGAACTAGTGGTGTCAATGGAACTAGTGGTGTTAATGGAACAAGTGGCACTAGTGGTAATTCAGGAACTAGCGGTAATTCAGGTACATCAGGTACTAGTGGAACCTCTGGTGTAAATGGTAATAATGGTACAAGTGGTACTTCTGGAACAAGTGGAAACTCAGGAACAAGTGGGACATCAGGAGATAGTGGAACATCAGGTACCAGTGGAGCAAATGGTACATCTGGTAATAGTGGAACATCAGGTACTAGCGGAACCTCAGGTACAAGTGGTACAAGTGGTACAGCTGGTACTAGTGGTACAGCAGGTACATCTGGTGTAACTGGTGCAGGTGGAACGTCTGGGACATCTGGAACTAGTGGAAACTCTGTAAATTTATCAGGAACAGCTAAGTATATAACTAAATTTAATAATGCTGGAAACGGTATAGATGAATCTGTTATATATCAAGATGCTTCAAATAATGTAGGGATAGGAACTACTAGTCCTGGAGCTAAATTGCAAATTGGCTCTGCAACATACGCACCAAACGCTAATTTAGGCAACAATTTACTACAGATTAAATCACCTTCAGGCTACGCTTACTTAACTATTGGTAATGGTGACGCTTCAAACGCCACGTCTTATATCGGTGGTGCCTCTGGGTTTACAGTAATTGGTTCGGTAACAGATGCTGGGGCTTTATCAGAGCATGTGCGTATAACTAATACAGGTAACGTAGGTATTGGGACTACTAGTCCTACTGAGGATTTAAGTGTTAGTGGTGATGCAAATATAACAGGTAAGTTTGCAGTAGGTAGTTCTGCTGCTCACCCAAGTCTTGATTTTTATAATCAGGGAACTGCTTATTTTAATGGTTCTACAACAGTAGATGATAATTTCTTTGTTACTAATGGTAACGTAGGGGTAGGGACTACATCTCCTAGTGCTAAGTTAGAAGTAAATGGTAATTTTATGGCAGGTGGTAGTGGTGGTGCTAACTCAGAATTTGAAGTAGAAGGGGGAGGTGATATTATAGCTAGGGCTGTACTAAAATGCGAAGATGATATCGAACTAAATGCTGGTCTTGTTGATGAGCAAGGTTCTCCAGGTAGTAACAATTATATACTTAAATCAACTGGATCAGCAGTTAGATGGATAACTTTTCCTGGAGTGACATCATCAACAACAGGAGAACCTTCAGGCTCTGCTACAGTTAGTAATATAGTGCAAATAGATCAGGCAGATTATAACACTGCAGCTGGAAACGGAACATTAGTAACAGGAACAGTTTATTTAATTACATAATATGCCTATACGAATAAAAAATAGTGCAAGTACTGATCCAGTTGTAGGTCTTGGTACAAGAATTGGTCAAAAGTCTGTAACTATAACTGAGGTTTATGTAAAAGACCTTCAAGTTTTTCCTGATCCTACAACCACAACTACTACTACAGCAGCTTCAGGAGTTGCATCAGTTACAATAAGTACTGGAGGATTCATAAAATTTTCTGGAGGAACTTATGCCACTGTTCAAAGAAGCACTAGCGGTTCTGGTTCAGGAGCTACTTTTAATGTAGTTTTAGATGGTAATACTGGAGCAGCTACATCTGTTTCTTCTATAACAGCAGCAGGTTCAGGATATGCAGTAGGTGACACTATAACACTGGATTATACATCAATACCAGATGGTAGGGAACTCACTTATACTGTTTTAACAGTAGCAAGTTTAGGATGATATTACTTCTTAGAAATTAACAAGAGTGTTAGAATTTTACTAATCACCTTATCAGAACTTATACCTCTATGACATTCAAAATGTCTAGGGGTATTTTTATGTTCAGGGCACCAATCCCAATCTCCCTTGTCAAACTTATGATTTGGATTATTCCAACACCCATGGCATAAAGATTCATCAGTAACCCTATAGCAACTAAACTCATGGTCAGCTTCTGTAAAGTTTGATATCATTACAACAGGTGTACCTATAGCCCAAGCTAACCAACTAAGCCCACTAGATAGTCCTATAAAGAATTTACTCTGTCTTATACAATCAATAGTATATTCCAAAGATGTATCTACTATCTTTTCACAATTATCAAAAGGATTGTTTTCTATAGAGGTATTAATAACTTTATAGCCTTTTTCATGTAAATAGTTTATAACATCTTGCCAACCCTCTCTAGTCCAAAACTTACAACCAGCTGTAGAGTTAGTAGCTATAGTTACATACTTACCTGGAACACTGTAGTTATCTTTCATACCACATACATTTCCCCAATCACTTTTAACTCTAGGTACTATCTCTTTGTGTTCTAATCCTAAAATATTGGAAGCGGCTTTTTGTAACGGAATTGTATTTGGCAACTCTGGCTCTTTGTTTTCATCATAAAACCAGCCAATATTATACATTGCATATATGTTAGGCACATCTACACCAGGTTTTACAAACTCTAATTCAGGATACACATCCTCAAATAAGAAGTTCTTAAACGTACTTACAATCACCTTACAATTGTGCTTCTTCTGAAACTCTAACACATAGGGTATCCATGCTATAGAGTCTCCTAAAGAGCTGCTCTCAAATGCTATGTACACTCTTTCACCTTCAAGGTTTAATTCATGTGTATAAACTACTTCTTCTCCTATTTTAACTGTAGTTTTCCACTTGCTATAGTACTCTCTGTTTAGTTTTATCCAGCAGTTTGCATCAATTTGTGAGCTATACACTGGGCCCTTCTCATCTTCCATTATCACTGTAAACTTTTCTTTACTAGATCCTTTGATTTCTAAGAAAGGACTATCTATAAAGCTTTGGTGCACTTTATAGTTTGTATAGTTTGAATTTAGCACGGATGTATAAAGATCTGTGTGGCTTTTTTTAAAATCAACTAGTGTGTTGTCTGTAGGAGGATTGTACGGTGATGTGTTTTTTAGTAACTGTGATAACTGATTCTTCATCTTTAGTGGATTTAGATCTGTTATATACTGTGTAAACATGTCTTTATACTGAGGTAGGTTTCTTGCAAGTATAGGTAGCTTATATGCTATAGCTTCTCGTAACACTAAAGGGTTACATTCCCACACACTATTAAACATAAATACATCTGCAGCTAGTAGGAACTTGTCTATATCTGTACGCTCTCCCCACACTTTTACATTCTCTGGAATGTCTTCCATAATAGGCTGCCAATACTCTTTAAAATTACCAGCTTGATTTCCTACAAAGTGAAATTGTACATGAGGAAACTTCTTTGCAAGAGCTACACCTTCACCTTGGTTCTTACCTTTTGTCCAGAGTCCTATATTCACTACATGTTTCTTGTCTACATCCAACCCTAAATCATATTTAGCATTTAGCTTAGATTGCCAATCAAATATCTTTTCTTCTATAGGGTATTCAATAACTTTTACTATAGAGTTAGTATTTGAGAAAGTATCTAGGTGATGAGGACTACAAAAGGCATAGGCTTCAGGATGGTATATTTTTTGATTGTCATAGTTAAAAGATATGTTATGACATGTTTCAACTATCTTCCAAGTTCTATCTTCACTATAGAGCAATGGTAAAACTTTATCTGCATCATCACCTAGGTGCTCAGCCATTTCATCTATGTGTACAATATCGATATCATTATCTTTAATAATGTTTATAAGCTTTGTTTTATCTTCACCTAGTGTATAAAACTTATTAGTAAGCTTTTTTATTTGATCTTTCTGTACAGTGTACTCATTGCTATAATTGGCCCACTCAACTACATACACTGTAAAATCAGTAAGAGCCTGAATTCTTTTTAGTAAGAACTGAGGCATACCTCCTGTAGATAGATGTGGCGCTAGAAACAATACCTTCTTATGAATTTTATTTATCATGTTGTCCATTTTTTTAATATCTTTTTCTCCATGTAAGGCCATTAGTTGATTTCTGTAAGCAGGCAATGCTACCCATTCTGAAACATGATTTATGTAACCTGTAAACTCAAGTTCATCTAAATTAATATCTTGTCTATAGTTTATGTACATTAATGGTAAACCATCATGTATATTATACTTCCATAGCAGAACATTGGCTATAGTTTCCTCATGGTAAGGTGCATACAATTGTGGATCTTTTAAAACTTTTGGGTGATTGCACATCCATGACCATTCATTAATCCAGTCACGAGACTCTTGGCCAGCAATAAAGTATCCTGTTTGTCTATACTTATCTCTAACTGATTGATCTACACCAAATAATTCACATGCAGCATGTTCTAAACTAAGATGCATTTCATCTCTAGTCTCTACACCACCTCTACCATCTATGAATAAGTAATCATATACACCCTGTACAAAATATGGATGAGTGCAACCTTTAGGGTAATGTTCAAATATGTTGTTTATATGTTTAGTAACTATAGTGTCAGAGTCTATATAGGCCACAACTTCTGCATAGTTCTCTAAAGCATGTTCTATAATCTGAGGTCTTTGTATTAAAAGTCTATAAATGTTTGAATCACTTCTATCTATGTAATCACTTTTCTTAACATCTATATCATCAACCTCTAAAGTTATTGTAGTTGCTCCAGGAACCTGAGAATGACAGTTCATCATATATACAATAACAGGAATATCACTAACAGAGTTAATACTTTTCACTGCCATTGTTACAATACTTAGATATTCAGAGTTTGCATATAGGACAAATGCCTTTTCTACTTTCATAAATTATGTATTTGTATACAAATTTAGTAAATTAATTGAAAAGTTTATGCTATATTATAGAAATAATTTAATGTAAATATTTGGTATTAAGAAAAGTTTAATTATATTTGTCTATTACAACTGTGTACACATTACACAACTACTCACCACTTGTATATATACTTAAAAATCTACACTCTTAAGTCAAGTATATTATGCTATTCATTTTTATTATATAAACATGGCTGAAAATACACCCTATCAACAACAAGTAAAACAAGATTTAAAGAATATGGACCATCGTTTAAATGAAATGGAGGAGAAAATGACCTCTATTGATACGAAATTAACACAGGTAGTGGATGCCATATTAGGAAACTCTCTTACAAAAACAGGAGGATTTGTTAATGACATTGATGAACTTAAAAAAAAATAGAATTATTAGAATCACAAGTTAAAAAGCAAGAAGAATTCAAAAAGAAGTTTTCTTGGACTATTGGATTGATTACAGCAGGAGCTTTAATTATTCAATATCTTGTAAATATATACCCTAAAATAAAATAACATGGAAAAATTAAAGAACATTATTGCACTAATAAAAAGTTGGATTGTTTCAAACGGAATAGAAGGTGCACTTGGATTACTACTAGGTTTGGTTTTATGGACATTTGGATACAAAATATGGGCAGGTGTTTCTTTTGGTGTATTTGCACATAAAAATTGGGACATTGTGAAAGCTTGGCTCAATAAAAATGCATGAGTAGAAAAGAGAAAATAGATTACTTTTTAAAAAGGTGGATTAGTAGAAAGCTCACTGTATTTATAGTAGCTTCATTCGGTCTATTTTCTGATGTTATAACTTCTTCTGACTGGGTGATAATAGCAACTGTGTATATATCAATACAAGGTGCTTCAGATCTAGTAGAAAAATTATTTAAAGCAAAGAAGTCAGATGCTCCTATATATAATCCTTACTCTACTGAAGAAGGGCCATGAGAAGAATAGATAAAATCATATTACATTGTAGCGCTACCCCTGCTGGGAAGCATTTTGATGTTAATGATATTAGAAGATGGCATGTTGAAGGAAGAGGTTGGAAGGATATAGGATATCATTACATAGTATATCTAGATGGCACTATACATAATGGTAGACCTGTTGAGATTCCAGGAGCACATGTAAGAGGACACAACAGAAATAGTATAGGTGTATGTTATATTGGAGGACTATCTGATATAAAAGATAAAAGAGGAAAGTGGCCTCCTGAAGATACAAGAACGCCTCAACAAAAAGAAGCTTTATGGAGACTTCTAATGGAGCTTATGGGTTGTTATGATGGTGCAACATTACATGGTCATAATGAGTTTGCTCGTAAAGCTTGTCCAAGTTTCTCAGTGTATAAAGAATACAAAGATATAATAGACTTTCATAAAGATGATTAACTTTTTTAAAAATCAATGGTTCTCCTTAGTTATTATATTTCTTCTTATCTTTATGCAGATAAAAAGTGATGAATCAATTGCTCAATACGAAATACAATTAGATGAGCTTCAAGAAAAGTTAGATTACTACAAAGCTAATGATCTAAAACTTAAATATAGTATCGATAGTCTTTCCACTCTTGATAAAGAAGTGATTGAAAAGATAAGAGTGATTAAAGAAAAAGAGTATGTACAAGTTAAAGTGGTTGATAGTATGTCTATTAGTAAGCTTCAGCAGTTTTTCACAGATAGATACTAGTAAACCTGTAGTTATACTATCTGAAGATCAAGCTAGAGAAGTTGTTAAAGACTTAATTAAATACGATAATTTAAAAGTATTGTATGCTGAACTTGAACAACGAATAGAGATACTAACTAAAAAGGAAGAGTTATTATATGCTAGAATAAGCACTAAAGACTCTATCATAAGCACACAACAAGATTATATAGATGTACAAGAATCTATAATAAACAAAAAGAAGCCTATTAGGTTTAATGGATTTGTTGGAGTGCAAACCTTTACTCAAGGTATAGAAGCACCTATGTTATATGCTCAAGCAGATGCAATTATACGTAAGATTGTAATAGGTGCTAGATATTACATACAACCTAATAACCCTAGTGGGTTTAGCTTTTTAGTTCAATATAAAATATTTTGATGACAGATTATGACATAGAAGACTGGGAATTAGAAATAGCATTTCACTGGCCTCATCAAAGACTTGCTCTAGGTTGGGAAATAATAAACCCAAATGAAGAATACAATTATACAACTATACGATTGTATTTACTTGTAGTAACATTAACATTAGACTTCTAATTAAATAAGTTAGATAACAATAACTAAACTAGTTATTTTAATTTTGTACAGAACTTAAATAATACTAGGAATATTCATAAATTTGTTACATAGTAACAATTAATACAAAACAAAATGGCAATACCAAGTAAACAAGTTGGATGGAATGAAACTAATAAACTCCTTTGGAACATTTCTAAGCAATTAGAGAGACTTATTCAGGTTTCAGGTAAGTGTTGTGTAACTACAACAACAACAACAGCTACACCGTAATTAATTAAAAAACCAATAACTACATATTTATGATCAGTATTTGTTCACAACCAGATGATCCATATTTTCACTGGCAAAATTTAGTACAGTTCTATAATCTAGAAAAGCTAGGCTTATTAGAGAATCACCGTGCAGTATTTTTATATAGAGATGGTGAAAAGCCATCAGAATTTATAAATAAATTTAAAGAGGCACATCCTGAAAATGTATTTATATTTAAAGATACTAGACTACAGAAACATTACATCCCTACATTAAAAATACATGGAGTTGTCAAGTACTTAGAACAAGATACTAAAGATCAAGACTTATTTCTAATAGATTCAGATGTTATATTTAGAGAAGCTATTGACTTTAACTTGTTTACAAAAGATAATGTAGTTTACTGTAGTGACACTAAAGGTTATTTAGGTTATCAATATCTAAAGACAAAAGGTGATGAGATAATAAAATCTATGTGTGCTTACATTGGTGTTTCATTTGACACTATAGTAGAAAAGAATGATGAATCAGGAGGCGCCCAGTTATATTATAAAGGTATACCTCACAACATTCTAATTGATTACTTTAAAGAAGTTGAAATACAGTCACCTAGATTATATGACATTATGAGAACTCATATAACATATAATGATTACGAACCTACAATACAAGCATGGACCTCAGAGATGTGGTGCGTATTGTGGATACTTTGGAAAAGAAATATTGAAACTGAAATTGTTAAAGAATTAGATTTCAGATGGGCTACAGATCCTATAGAGATGTGGCAAACTAATAAAATCTTACACATGGCTGGAGTAACATCAGACAGTAAAGATAAATTCTATAAAGGGAATTTTATAAATAGTAACCCTTTTAATCATAACTATGATTATGTAGATGATAAATCTATAACAAAAATTTATATAGAAGAATTAATAAATACCAAAAACTCAGAGAAATTTAAGAAATTAGTTTCTCAATTTTAACATAACCCCTAATTACTAACCCTTTAAACTTAAACAAATGGGAAGCAAAGCATCTTCAAATAGACGTGAATTAAAAGCTTTTGTTAGATTCGATGGATCTGGCAGAGTAGTAGCAGGTTCTCTTGTATTACGCAGGAAGAAACCTAAGGTAGGAAACTGGAAAGAAATTACAGCATACGAATGTTGTAATCCTACAACAACAACAACAACTACTATAGGTACAACTACTACAACAACAACTAGCAACTAATTAGTGACTAATAAATTATATATCTCAGGGACCTAGTGTCCCTGGGTATATATATTAAAACTAAACATTAATGCAAATAAGCAGGAAGTTTTTCCCTGAAGTTCAACTAGAAAATGAAAAAGCATATTTTGCACACTTAGAAGGTGTGATAGATTCTGTTGATGAATATTCTAGTTTACAGATAACAAAAATGAAAAGCTCTTATATATTTAGACTGGCACCTAGTGTACCTAAATACAATAATATGCTATTAGAAGAAATTATCAAACTGCATACAATGTTTAACATCCATTTAGATATATCTAAAAGCATTAAGACTACAGGTACTATTGTTTTTAAGATAAATTTGGATACATAACAAGGATTTTATATCTTTGATAGAATTTTATAAACCAAAAATTAAATAAACTATGGCACAGTACGATCCAAACAAACGTTACACATGGGGACCTGACTCTAAATTTGAACTATCAGGACAAGATTTCGGATTAATCCTTAATACAATTAGAACCTTTTTAGGTACAGAAGAAGCTGGTAGATATCAATTGATGACTAGAGCTAATGATATAATTGAAAGGCTTATGGAAGAAGGAGTTAAAAATGATGTGGTAGTAGAAGCTGAAGCACCAGCTGAAGTACCTACTGTATCAATGGCTCCTGTAAAATAATTTAAAAACATAAATGGCTGTAAGAAAAAAATCTAAAGTAAGAGGGAGAAAAAAAGTAACTGCTGGTAAAACAGTGGCAAAGAAGAGAGTGCCTAAAGCTAAAAAAGGTAGTAAATCTTCAAAACCTAATCACGATGCTTGTTATCATAAGATAAAAAGACAGTATAAGGTATTTCCCTCTGCTTATGCCAGTGGAGCAATTGCTAAATGTAGAAAACGTAGAGGTTGAAAGAAATGAAAAATCTAATATGTAAAATAATATATTACATCACCTTTAAAAAAATATGTTTAGGTTGGTGTGATATTAATAAAAAATGAAAAAGGTAGTATTCTTCATTATTCAAATGGTTTTAATAACAGCAGTATCTTTATGGGTTTCTGCAATAATAATATAGATGGCAGTTAGGAAAACAAAGAAAGGCGCTGCTCTTAAACGTTGGTTTAAAGAGAAATGGAAAGATGAAAAGGGTAATCCCTGTGGATCTTCTAAGAATAA
>VMHT01190963.1_pt1 | contig 42531 bp, 29 predicted proteins | sample 4693611 | NCBI WGS metagenome assembly VMHT01 (sample SAMN12280063, study PRJNA550983) | marine metagenome | isolation source: seawater sampled from same location over 5 years 0.02-0.2 micron viral filtrate | place: USA: collected off the coast of southern California halfway between the port... ...
AAAGGAAATGGAACAAGTGACGGCGTTGTGCCTTTTTGTAAAATATACGATTCAACAATACTTGCCACTAATCAAGGATCTGTCAGACGAGGAGCTGCATCAGTTAATATTAACATTGAACACCCCGATTTCGAAGAGTGGCTCGAAATACGTGAACCCAAAGGAGACGTCAATAGACAGTCACTTAACTTGCATCAGTGCGCTGTTGTCGGCGATAAGTTCATGCGAAGACTTGAGCAAGGAGATGGAGAAGCTAGAAAACGTTGGGGAAAATTACTTCAAAAGCGTAAAGCTACTGGAGAACCATATATCCTTTTTAAGGGAAATACAAATAAGAATAACCCCGCAGCCTATAAACAAAACGCATTAAAAGTACATATGACTAATATCTGTAGTGAAATAACATTACACACAGATGAAAATCATAGTTTTATATGTTGTCTATCTAGCTTAAACCTAGCTAAATACGATGAATGGAAAAATACTAATATAATACATGACGCGATATGGTTTCTTGACGGTGTGTTAGAAGAGTTTATACAAAAAGCTAAATACAGAAAAGGATTTGAAAACTCTGTAAGATCTGCTGAAAAAGGTAGAGCATTAGGTTTAGGTGTACTTGGATGGCACACATACTTACAAGAAAAAGGTTTACCATTTGAAGGTCTATTGTCACAATATGAAACAAGAAGAATATTCAGTCAAATCAAAATTGAAAGCGAAAGGGCTTCGATGGCTCTTGCTGAAGAATACGGTGAGCCTCTTTGGTGTGTTAATACTGGTATGCGTAACACTCATTTACGTGCTGTTGCTCCCACTGTTAGTAACTCTAAACTTAGTGGAAACGTATCAGCAGGAATTGAACCATGGGCAGCCAATGTCTTCACGGAGCAAAGCGCTAAGGGAACTTTTATACGGAAAAATCCTACTTTGGAAAAAATTCTTGAAAAAAATGGAATCAATAATAGTGAAACGTGGAATAAAATCTTAGAAGACGGTGGATCAGTACAAGATATAAAAGGTTTAAGCGAAGACACTAAAGAAGTATTTAAAACGTTTAAAGAAATAAATCAATTAGAGTTAGTAAGGCAAGCTGGAATAAGACAACAGTACATTGATCAAAGTGTAAGTTTAAATTTAGCTTTTCCTAGTGAAGCAACACCTAAGTGGATTAACAAAGTTCATTTAGATGCTTGGCATAAAGGAGTTAAAACTTTATACTATATGAGAACAGAATCAGTTCTTAGAGGAGATATAGCTAGTAATGCTATGGAAGATTGTGTTGCTTGTGACGGGTAATAAATAAAGGGGCTAACGCCCCTTTTTTTTATTTCTTTTTTCTACCTTTTCTAGCTTTACCTTTAGCGGCATCAGCTATATCATCAATTTGGTTACCAACTTCTTTAACAGCTTTAGCTACGTCTTTAGCTTCTTCTTTAATAAGTTTAGCCCTACGTTTTGTTTCTTTAGCTACTGAAACTATTTTTTCATCAACAGTGCTTAAACCTAAAACCCAGTCCCAAAATTTTTTTAATAATTTTTTCATAATTTAATTTTTATATTTTTTCTTTTTTTCTCCATGATAAACATAAGCATGGCCTTCTTCTTTTAAAACATCGTTGACACACAATTGTTTATTATCTTTATTTAGTATAAATAACTCTCCTAATACTCTACCATATTTACCTACCCCATATGATTTAATTCTAAAGTACTTAGGTTTATTTGTAACCTCTGTTAGTAATTCTTTAGTTCTAGCTTTAGCTAATAAGCCTTTTTCTTTTTCTTCTAAGTCTCTAGTTCTACACTCCCACGTATCAATACCCATGAATCTAATTCTTTTTTTTACCCATGTATCAAACCCTAAATCAATTAAAGCATCTACAGTATCTCCGTCAACAACTCTTTCAAGTTTGCCTTTGTATATATATTTTTCCATTAAAATGCACCAGCTTTTTTAGCTTCGTTGATAGCGTCTTGTACTTCTTTAAAACTAGCTGGAAACAAAAGATCTAAACCAGCTTTAAAAACTGTTTCTTTCATACCGTCTTTAAACACAATTAAAGTTGGTGCCATTCTTATTCTATATTTTTTTTTAGCGGCAGGAGCATCAGCGATATCTACTCTATAATAAGCACAGCCGTTTAATTTGCTCCATTCGCTAAAAGCATTGTCTTTGTTAAATTCTGCCCAAAACTCTATAACAACTATTTGTTCGTCATCTCCAAAAGCATTTTTACCATTTGCTTTTAATTCAAAATTATCATCATTAATCCATTGATCGCTAGGAACTTCTTGAGAATAAATGTTAAACGTAATTAATATTAATATAAATTTAAGTAGTTTCATGTTTATCTATTTTTTTGTATCTCGTAAATTCTTTCATCTAGCTTATCTAGCTTTTCTAATATCATTTCAACATCATCTTGAGTGTCCATAATTGTATTACGTATTAACTCATCTTTTAATTCCCACTCTGTTTTAGATATAGGTGGCTCAGGAAGTTCCATAGCAAGAGCTATATCTCCTTTTAAAGTATAATAAGTTGTAGCCAATGAAATTACAAAACCTACTATTATACCTATTGTTTTTAAATCAAGCGTTACTTTTGTATCTTCTCCTATTTGTGGTGCTTTTGCCATTTTATTTCTTTTTGCTAGCTGTTACTTTACTCTCGCCTTTCGTTACTGTAACGTCTGTGTCAGTTACGTCGACTTGCATTGGATCGTCTTCTTTGTCAGAAAGCTCTTTAATTAAGCTTTTAATTATTTCTAACTCTGGTTTATCTTCTTTTTCTTTTGCACCAACAATATGTTGTAATATACCTATCATTGCCATTGCCGCTGTTGAAACTAAACCAATTACAGCTGTTAAAGCTCCACCTTCTAAAAACTGAGAACTTACAACGCCAATAACTACTAATATTGTTATATAGTTGATAGCGTGTTTTCCTAAATGCTTAGAAGCTATTTCTTTTGCAGTGCTTTTAGCATCAATCTTATCAATTTCTATTTGAGCTAATATTTCTTCTGTTGTTTTTTTGTTGTTAAATATCATTTTACTTTAGTGTTATGTTTATACCTATTGTTGATTGAAATATTTCACTATCCCACATTTTAGAATACTCACCTTCCATAAATATACCTAGGTTTTTATTAAGTTTCCAACCTAAGCTTATTCCAGCAGAGTAATCGTCCCATTGTTCTGGTTCTGAATCTTGTCTTAATCCACCTAGACCCCAGTTGTTTCTGTTTAAATAAGAAACTTCTTTATCACCTTGAACATATTTATGGTGTGGTAATATATAGTTAGCGTATGCGTGTAACCAAAACTTACCTTTGTAAGTATAATAGTCAGCACCAACAATAGGTGCTACTTCGCCAAAAGCATCTAACAAATCCCATCTTTCTCCATTGTATCTATTCATTAAATCTGTAAATACATCTTCTCTAAATTGAAGATCTGAGTAAGCTACAATTTCTCCATTTTCATCTCTCCATATCCAGTCGCTAACTTCTTCGCCTGTTTGTGAATCAGTGTAGGTTGTGTAATGATCAGAATATCCGTATTGAAAACCTAAGCTATACCAAGGGTTTAAAGGGTATTCAAATGTATTACCATTACCATCATCATATACTTGAGTTTCATTTAACCATATTTCTATTGGATTATATCCGTAAGCTCTATCGTGTGTACGATATATAGCACCTGCAGATATACTAAACTTTTCACCAATAGGTAGTCTAGCTCTTACCTCTGCTGATTGATACTTTAAATTAATTTTAGAAACTTCTCTTGATTCAGCTTTTACAATGTGGTATTTACCTGTATGCTTTATAAATATTCTATGATTATCAAAGTGATCACCTCTAAATCTTTCTTTTTCAAAATGTATTTGATATTCTAAACCTTTTAAAGCTGATGATGGAGCTCTAAAAGCTAATTGCTCTTCTGTACCATCATAAAAGTTTTTAGGTTTTCTTTCATAACTAAATCTAGCTAGTTTTCTAATACCAAAACCATATCTAAAATCAAAAGGATAATCAGGAGTATCGTCTACTAAAACTGGTATGTCATACAAACTAGCACCTGGTGGAGTTCTTACAAAGAATACGTTTTCTTTTGCTTCTATTGAGTTGCTAACATCTCCAGCACCGTATATTGTACCGTATTTTAGAAAATCTTCATACAAAGATTTAAATAAGCTTTTCTTTGGCTCTTGTGCCGTAACGTTTATGCTATACATAATCGCTATTAATAATAGTAATTGTCTCATTTTTTACGTTTTTTACTTTTTTTATTAAATAGTTCTATAGTTAATCCAACTGTTACACCACCTAAAGTAGTAGCAACTAGATCTTTTTTATCAAAATAATTACCTGGTTCTTTAGAGTCTAAGGTTTCTTTAACAACACCAGCTAGCATAGAAGTAAATACACTACCAGCAAACGCTAGTTTTTTATTATTTGTTTTTTTATAAACAAAATCATAACCAACAGCGCCTGATATAATACCAGCTGCGTAATGAAGTTTTTTATCTTGGGCTATTTGTGAATTTATGGTGTTTGTGGTTAAAAACAGTAATAACACAAGTTTCTTCATTGTTTATTTTTTCTTTTTAGATTTTCTTTTTCTTTTTTTCTTTGCCTTCTGTTCTGCTTTACTTGCATGAACAGCTTTTCTTTGAGCAGCGCTTTTATATCCCATTATCTACCTCTTTTTCTTGATTTAATCGGTACGCAGTTTGGCACTGTTCTACTTCCTTTTTTCTTTGTTCCTATCATTTGGTAACCTTTCCAACAAGGGTTTTTCATTTTTTTCTTTTTTGCCATTTTAAAATGTTATTTTTCGTTTACCTTTTTTCTTTTTATTTTCTTCAATACCAAGCTCATAATCGCTATAACCACCGATTAAAGCTATTCTCTGCCAAGTATCTCTGTTTTTTTGTAAAGCACTATTTAAGTTGTTTACTTTTCTAAATAATCTATCAAGTGGTAAGTTTGTAATACCAGATATAACCTGCGAGCTAGCTAAGTAAGCTGGATTCGTAGGGTTTAAAGCTCCTTTTTCTTTAATATCGTCCATATCGTATTGTAAAGATCTAAAAGCAGATTTAAATTTAGTTACTTTAATGTCAATAGGTGGAGACACATTTAATGTTTCCCAGGCAGCTTCTACATATTCAGGTCTTTTGTCTTGGCTTTCTTTGTATAATTTAGAAGCAACAGATCTCATAGTTGAAAGTGCAGCGCCATACATACCAGTACCTCTTAGAGCGTTATCTACCATGTTTTCTGCAGCTCTTATCTTTTTGTCATCTATATCTGCATCTGGATTAAAAGCTGCCTCAAATAAAGCGTTTTGTAACCCTACAAATATAGAAGATGCTATAGTAGAATAATATACCGCTTTTGAAACATTAGAAGCATCGGACTCAAATTGTGTTTTATATCCAGGTGATATTCTTCTATTAACTAAATCTTGAACAGCTCTTTTAGGTATTCTTGTATATTGCATACCAGTATTACCAAACGATAAAACCAATCTACCGCCAAGACTTGCTTGTTCTTGACTAATTTTATCTGTTCTACCTGACTGTTGAGTTGTTTCTGATATTTCTTCCCAGTCTTTCATTGCTTTTTCTTTAGCTTCTTTTTCTGAAAAACCTTCTTTTTTATATGTTTCTATTCTGTTTCTATACATTGTAGACCCACCAAACGCTGTAGCAAATCCATCAGCATATTTAGTAAATATAAATCCTTTTTCTAACATGTAGTTAATAGCTCCTTGCGCTTTATTACCTGATCTTGCAGCTGCTTCAGCTATTTCTGACTCAGTAACATTTAATTTTATACCGTTTCTACGGCTAACAGCCCAGTTAGAGTTCATTAGTGTTATAAAATCACCCCAAAACTGTGGTTGATTAGCAAACTTAGCACCTGCTTTAAAAGGATTATTGTCTGTTAAGTTTATATAATTAGGTATAGATAATAACTGTAATGATGCAGATCTTGTGTTAAAGAACATTGTAACACCAACAGATCCGTTTATCCACTCTAACGCAGCGCTTTCTATTTTACCTAATGATTTAGGTCTATTAGAACCAGTTTTCATTCTGTACAACATGTTTTCTAACGCATCTCTGTAAGATCTACCAAACTGTGATTCTAGTTTGTTTAAGTTTTCTTGAGTATAAATAGCATCAACATTATTTATGAACTGCTCCATGTGTTTTTTTCTTTTAACTTTACCTATACCTGCCATTAAATCAGTAGTTATAGTTCCAGTTAACCAGTTTTCTCCAGGTTTAGGATATCCATCACCTTTATTTAATTCAACAATTTGCTCTGCAAAAGCTTTTAGCTCAGCATTGTTTTCAACAGCTTTTGTCAACTTAATAGCGTCCTTAGCAGATATACCAGGTATTTTAAGACCTTGCTTGGCCCAATTATAAACTCTTACAGCTTGTTCGTTAGTAAAACCTTCAGCAGCTTCTTTTTTAAGAGTTTTAGGTATGTCTTTAATTTGTTTAACTACAGCTGTGTAATCGTTTAACACAGACATTCTTTCGTTTGCTGTAGCTTTATCACCTCTAGTAAATGGATCAATTAAGTTTTCTTGATACCATTTCATAGCAGCATTACCTTTTTTACCTTTAGGTAAAGTTTTATAAATTAAACCAGTAAAATCTTCAGCAGCAGGTCTTACGTAAAAATCCCAATTACCTTTCTTTTTACCTTGTATACTTGCTTTAGCTGTAGAAAAAGTTTTAAAAGCTTCAACACCAGTCCTGTCTTGTATTATATCATTAAAGTCTTTGTTTAAATCTTTAGAGTTATAAAATTCTTTTTGTTTTTCTAAATTAGCTTTGTCAATTCTTTCTATTTCTTTAATCAATTCAGACCTAGTTAAATTTAACGATGAATTACCACCTGCTTTTTTTATTATAGATCTATTGTTTGCATCAAGCTTTTTATAGTTTGCTTTATTATCTATTTGTTGTTTAATTTTTACGCCATTAAAGTTTAAATTGTTTTCACCAATATTTTTAATTGCTTGCTCTATTATTTTAGAGCTATATGTTTTTTGTAAATACTCTAAAGCTGTTTTACCTTTAAACGCTTCGGTTAACATAATAGTAGATTCTTTTTGACCTTTCGAAAGCATAGTATTAACAATGGGGTTTAAAGCTTCTCTAGATCCACCTCCTGTAGCAGTAGAGCCTCTTTTTTCACCCATAAAATCTTTGTTGTATTGTTCAGCTCTAGTTGTTACCGCTTGTCCTAAGTTATTAACCATGTTGGTTATTTTTTCGTAAGCTTTTGATTTATTTTTAACAGTTAATATTTGTTGAAAATCTATAGAGTTTGTTTGAATAAACTCATTCATGTGTTCAAAATGTAATCTTATTATTTCACCAGAACCTTCTCCTTTAGATATTTTTTCTAGTTGTTTTGGACTAGCTTCTGATTTTGTAGAAACCATTTTAATAGTTTGAGCTCCTTTTAAAGGACCATCAGCTATGTTAGTACTTTCAGCTAAAAACCCATTAACTAACTCTATAGCTTGTTTTTTTGCTGCTTTTGTTTTAGCACTAAAAACTGCATCATAAAAAAACTTATAATGCTCTACTAAAGCTTCGTTGTTAGCTTTTAAAAGATTTTCATAATTTTTTCCTCCAGAAACTATATCTCTTACTTTGTTAGCAAATTCAATCTCGTTAATTTTTCCAAGCTCAATTTGTTTTTGTAAGTTTTCAATTTTAACTTTTGTAGTTTGGTTGTAACTTGGTTGATAGTAGTTTTCACTTATTTTAGCAGCGTTGTTTTTATTGTTTTTACTTATGTTTACACCATAAACTTTTTCAATAAATTCTATTTGTTTTTCATTAGTCATTTTACTAAAAGCTTTACCTTTTGTAAAACCGTAATTTTCATTAGTAATTAAATCAACTTTACCTGTTGTAGAGTTGTAAACTTTAAGTTTACCTTTACCTGCTTGAGCCAAAATAGATTTAGCTAAACCAGAAGGCATGCCAGGATACATAAACTTTTTTATATATTTTCCAACAAAAGGTTTGTAAATTTCTGGGTAATATTTTGGATCTTGTAATCTTTTTTCACTTGGAATGTAATCTAGCTTAACTTTATGTAATTTAACTAAACTAGATTGAGCGTCTTTCCAGTTTTTTTGATTAGTTAAATAAGTTTTAGCAGCTTCAGAAACAGTAACACCTTCTTTTTTTGCAACTTCCATTATATCAATGTTGTTTATCATTTGCAAATTTGCAGGATTAAAAGACTTCTTTAATACTTTTAATATAGTTTGTTTTGACTTTTCGTCTAACGTTTTAAATTCTTTTTCGTTAAATAGGCTTTTAAAGTTAAAATTATTGTTGTCTAAAGATTCTTGTATTTTTAACTTTTGAGATCTAGTTAGGTCAAGACTTGATTTACCTAAAGATGTGCCAGCTGTTAAGTCGGCAATTTCTTGAGTAAATTGTTTTTTAACAGGTTCTAATACTTTAACTAAAGCTTGTGCTGATGCTGTTTTTTCAACTAACCTAACAGCCCATTTTAAGTTATTACTATGCTCTGCTTTGCTATACACATTTAAATTACCTTTAACTATACCAAATAGTTTTTGCCAATTTTCAATAGCTTGTTTTTCGTTTTTCCTAGGATTATACTCTGGTTTTAAAGCAAACTCAGCCGCGTTTTTAGGTGTTTTACCTGTAAGCTCATAAGCTTGTTTTAAGGTTGTTCCTTTAATACCTAGAGCAACACCAACAAGTTCTTTACTAACATCAACTAAATCTTTACCTGTTTCTGGCACAAGGTTTTTTTCTGGAATACTATACAAAAAGTCTCTAATATTTCTAGATAGAGTTGTTTGTATGTTATTAACCTCTGAAGCCTCTCTAAAACCTTTAACGCCTCTTTTTTCAGCTTTTTTTTCTGTTATAACTTCTTTACCTTTAGGTCCTTCTATAGCTATTTTATTGCTATAAGAAAAATCACTTATTTGTTTTGTTTTACCCTCGTAAAAATCATTTAACTTTTTAGCGCTTATATTAAAAAATTCAGCAGTTTGTTTAATAGCTAAACCTTTTGTTTCAGCTATGTTTAAAACAGAAGGATCGCCAAGATATTTTTGAAGATTATTAGAAATGTTTTCTATTATTTCTTTACTATTATAACCTTTAAAGTCTAATGGTCCAAAACCTTTTCTTTGTCTATTGCTTAAAGCTATACCTTCTTTACTTATATCACCAGTTTTAGTAGCAATATCCATAATTTTATCAACCTTGCTTTGTATTCCTTCTTCTGAAGTAAATTTAATTATATTACCATAATTAGGATTTTCTTGTATGAATTTTCTTAAAGCAACATCTATAAGCTTTCCTTGTGGTGTAGAAGAATTTAAATAAGTTGCAACACTTGGTTTGCCAGTATTAGGATTAATCATTTTAGAAGGATTAAAAGCTTCTATTTTAGATCTTAAACCTTGTTTTTCAGCAGTAATATATTCTAAAGCAACTTGTTTTATATCTGCTTCTGTAAAGTTTTTTAATTTGCCTCTTGCTTTTAAACTGTTTAGTTTTCTTATTATTTCATTTTCATAAGAATATGCTAAATCAAAAGCTATTTCTTTTTTGTTTGATTCCCATTTACCACTGCTAATAGCTTCGTTCATTAACCTATCAGTTCTTTGAAAAAGCTGCTCTGTTTCTTTTAGTTTTCTTTGACCCTCTAAAGTTAAATCAAGTGAACTTGGTTCTTTTGATTTACCTATACTTTTTTGAGTTTTAACATCGATAATTTCTCCTAATGGCTCAAATTGAACTAAATTTCTAAGACTTTCCCAAGATCTTTTTACGCCTTTACCGCCTTTAGTATTTGCTATTCTAAAAAGAGCATTCATTACATCTTGCGCGTCTTCAATTTTTATTTCATGATTTTTAAATAACCCTATTTTTTGAAGTTTAGTTTTATAATAATCTTTAACACTTTTATCAAGGCCTCTAAAGCCGTTATTCTTAAGCATAGCTTTTATGATAGGTTTTTCTACCATAAACTCAATTAGGTTTGTTATTTTTTCAGCACCTAAAGCTTTAGTTTGACCAGCGGCTTTGTACTCTCCTTCTATAAATTTTCTAAAACTTTCATAACCTTTTTCAGTATAATAATCTTTAGTGGCAACATCTACATGTTTTTCTATCTTATTGTAAAGATTTTCAAACTCTTCTTCTGTAAAATTAGCTTTATCAGTATAAAAGTGAGCTATTTCATGAGGTATTAAACCTTTTTTATTCCAGTTAAGAGCGTTTACAACTAATGTTTCTTTTCCGTTTATTTTTTTAACTTGAGCAGCTCCAGTTATTTTTATTCCTTTACCGTTTGAACCATCACCTATTTGAGTAATAACATTGTAAAAAGTTCCATAATCTTTTTTAGCTTGCTTAGCTTCAGTTTCTATTTGTTTTTTAACTCTATTTTTAAGTATTTGAGGCGTGTAATACTTATAGTGACCTTCTGCTGTTTCTATTTGACGAGTAAGCTCACCTATTAAACTTTGGTATTTATTAGCTTGTTTTTCGTTACCTTTTTCTATTTCTTTTTCGTAAAGATCATAACTCTTTTTTAATAAATTTCTTTTGTCTTTTAATCTAATAGCAAAGTCAGCTCTTTTTAAATGAGTCATACTAAACCCAAACCCAGTTAAAACATTACCAAGAGTTCTTCTTGTAATCTCATCAGCGCCTAAATCTCTATAATGCTCATCTATAAAAGACTGAAAGTCCTTGCCGCCTACAGCGTCTTCTATAGCTGCTTCAAAATTTACAGCAACTTCTGATGCCATACCAAAAGTAACACCACCTCTAGTTAGTTTTAAAGCTCCGTTAAGCGCAGAAAAACCGCTAGCTTCACTAAAACTAAAACCTAACCTTGTAGTAACACTATTAGCTAATCCGCCAAAAATACCAAAAGCAAAACCAGATCCAGTAGGTAAACCCATAAATTGCATTTTACCTTCTTCAATTAAACCTGTAACAAATAAAGCTTGGCCTTTTTCAATTACAGTTGCTCCTTCTAAGCTGTATATTTTTTTTCCATCTTTAATATTATCGCTAGATTTTAAAAACTCTTTAAATGATTTTGCATTTTTAGAATAACCAGCTTGCACCGCGGCTCTTTGAGCAAGCGCTGTTTTTACTTGTTTTCCATTTTTAAAAACCCTGCCTAAACGCATAGCCATTAAAGATTCTGACAAACCTGTAGCTGTTGCAATACCTCCTGTTACAAAATTTAAAGCAGCAAATTCAACGGCTATTGGAGCAATAGCGCCTAACGTATTTCCGTAAAATTCAGCGTTAGTTTCTTTAAAGTTATTTTGCTGTTTTTTATTCCATTGAAAACCTGGTATACTTTGACTAACTTTTTGTATAGCGTCAAGTTCATCAGATTTTGTGTAAATAGTGCTAGGGTCTTCTGTTATTGTTTCTACTAAACCTTCCCCTACACTTCCTAAAAAAGTAGATAAACCTACGTTTGGCACGCCCTTTTTTTCTCTTAGACCTTTACCCTCACCTTGTCTTCTCATATCAGCAGGATCGATGTTCATTACATACCAATCAGTAAGAGCTTGTCCTTCTACTTTTATATCAGTAAGTCTTTCTTTAAGCCGAGGTAAGTAACCTTTTAGATCAGTTATTATTTCTTCTTTTGAGTTAGGGTCACGATAAATACTTAATTTGTCAATACCTGGAACAGCGAAGTCTAAATAAACTAAATCTCTATAAGTAAGACCGCTGAGCTCGCCAGTTTCTTTGTTGTATTTAATGTTTTCTAGTTCGCTAACTCGGCTACCCTGTGATCTTCTAGCCATGTTAAACCATTCAATAAAATCACCTTTGTTGTTAGCTTGTATTGATATTTTTCTATCTAATTCTTCATCTAAATCAATTTGCTCTAAACCCCAAAAATTAAATCTTTCTTGTAAATCTTGAAAATCACCACTAAGTTTTATATCTCTAAATTCGTCGTCGTACTTTTTCTTAATTTGTGTAACGTTTACAGATCCTTTTGTTTCAACAGGTGAAAACCTTACGCCTCCTTGCGAGTAATCTAAATACAATTCAGTGCCTTCACCCATGTAATCTTCTACTAAGTCAACAGCTTTGGCTTGTAAAGATTTTATTTCACTCTGTAAAGATTTAATTTTTAATTTATTTTCTTCACTTTCAGGTAACTTTAATAAGTCAGATACTTGGTTTGCTTTACCAATGATATTTGCTTTTAATTTTCCTATGTCTTTTTGATCATATCTTAATCCATTTACTGTTTTTTCAAATATAGCTTTAGAAAAAGCAGTGTATTCAGGAATATCTCTATAATCTCTATTTGTCTGCGGATCAGTTAAGTCTATATAATCTTTGTCTGATAAATTATAATTGTCTTTTAACTCTAATTTTAACTCATCAACTCTAGAGTTGTATAAAGTTTGCGCTTCTTTACCTTTTATCTGATCAACCGCTTCGTTAAACATTTGGTCAAACTTGTAGTCTGTAGTACCAGATCTTTCTGTAGCGTCACCATCTCTAAAAAGAGAAAACGGATTTGTTTGCAAATATAGCTTTTGATTTGGATCCAGATCCTGCTCAAACAAAAGCGCTTCATTGTAACGTTTTCTTAACAACTTTCTAACATCTTCAAGGCCATTAGGTAGTTTATTTTCAATGTCAGTTAGTGTACCATCAGTACCAAGCTTATCAAATTCATTAAGACTAAAAATACCAAAACCTTTCTTACCTCCAAAAACTCCACTAGTTTCAAAAGCTGTTTCACCTTCTTCATAAGGATTTTTAAGAGCATCTAGTATGTAGTTTTTTACTTTTTGGTTTGATTGCTTACCTTGTAATCTTTTGTTTGTATCTTGATTTTTACTAATAAAATCATTAATTTTACTAAGATCAAAAGATCCGTTTCTTATATCACCAACACTAATTTCTTCTCCACTTTCACCTATAACAACAACGCCACTTTCTGGCGTGCCAGTAAACTCAAAGCCAGTATCTTTGTACTTTCTTCTGTATATTTCTGCAATTTCTCTTGCTCTTTGAGAAAACCCGTTTCTATAACCGTTTATTTTTTTTGTTAATATAGGGTTATCTACTTCTACTCTATTAGAAAAATCTTTGTTTTCTTTAATTTTTTGTTTCTTTTTTTCAACTATAGGATCAACATAACCTGGAGCGTCTTGCTCAGTTGATACCTCTTGACCCGGTTTTTGTGATCCCAAAAAAGTAGGTTCCAAAGGTAAAGCCATATCTGGCTGAACCACTTCGGGTGCAGCATTTATTTCCTGATCCACAGTCACACCCGTTTGTTGTGAATCGTTTGCTCCCCCCGACTCGGAAGATTGTTTATTTTTAAAAGCTTCAATCAAAGGTATCATATCTTCTTTAGACATACCTTGGTTTACTAAACTTTGTATATATTCTTGTAAATTCATACTATTAAATTTTATTATTTTTTAAGACTTAATATGTAGTCAGCTTGTTCTTCTGTTGATAATTCATTAAATAAAGAATTTTCTTGCTTGTCTTCTGTTGCGTTTAAAAAAGCAAACTTATCTTGTACCCTCATACTTTTAAAACCACTTATAACGTTAGCATCTTCAAAACTAGTGTTTTTTACTCTTTCTCCAAGCATAACAAGCGACTCATTAACGTTACTTTCAAAGCTTACTGCGTTTCGCGTTTTATCGAAAAATACTGAATCAAATACTTTTGCTTTTGAGTCACTTAAGTTGTTGTAAACTAGATTACCAAGTCTTTTAACTGTAGCATTTTCAAAGTTATGTGGAGTCATTTCACCGTTTTTATCAAATTCAAATATTACAGCTTTTGGATTATTTATTTGTTTTTTTAGTTTGTTTGTTTCATTTTCAGAAAGTTCTGTTCCGTCAGCTAAAATAAATACTTCACCATCTTCATCTAAGTTAGATTCAAACAACTCTAAAGCCTGTTGTCTTGTTTTAAAACTAATTCCACCTGATTTTTTGTCTTCAGCTGTAACTGCCGCATTTAACATAGTGGTTATTTTACCAACCTCAACATCATAAAGCTCTTGCTCAGCCGCACCTAACGCAATACCACCTTGTGTCATAGCATTAAGCTTAGACATTTTTTTGGTAGCTGCATTTAAACCTTTATAAAGCTCTACATAACGTTCTTTTGTAGGATTTTTATCAGAATCAGATCCACTTCCATCACTTGTTGGAGTTGTTAAACCTTGTGACGTATCTGTTCTTGGATCATAAAGCTCAGCTATACCAGTGTCTGGGTTGACTTTAAATCCTGCTGTTTTCTTTAAAAATTCATTTTTTAAATATCTTTGTGCTAATGAGTCTTTAAGGTCTTTATGTTTTTGCATTATTTGATCAGTAGCTTCTTCCATAGTAATTGTTCTACCTTCTCTATTAGCAGATTTAAACAGTTCCCTAGCTTCAGACTGCACTGCGCCCGCGTTAAATCTTCCATGTCTAGGCTCAATAGCATTTAACATAGTTCTTTCGTCTTTTGTTAAAAACTCAGCGGAGCGCATATCTTGCACTATACCAGGTAACATACTTTGGTTATTAATAGCCCATTGGTTAGCAGCTTGTTCAGCGCTTACTGACGCTGAGTCACCATATTCTTTAAGTATTGTCGTTACTTTTTTATTATACTCTTTAGAACCATCGTTGTCTAAGCTTATAAAAGCAGCTGTACTTGTTGGTGCTGTTTTAAATTGAGATTGACCACTAAAACTTGTAGCAGCTTCGTTTACTTTATTATCAGATCTTAAATTCATTTTTTCATTAACAGTGTTTACGTTGATTTTGTTTTCAAAATCTATAAATTTACCATTAACTAAATATCCACCAGAACCATTTTGTACTGTTGGTATAGCTTTACCATCGTTATAAGCTTGTCTAAAATCATCTAAAGTAGTTCCTTGATCAACAAAAAGTTCATTTAAATTACTTGCGTTTTTACTATATAATTCTGAATCTGAATCAACATCTAGTATATGAGCTAAAGAAGCGTTTGCTGTTACTAAATTTTGATAAGAACTTCTTATTTCTTTTTTTCTTTCTTCAGTAGTATTTTTATTTAAAAGTTCATCTCTAAAACCTATTAACGTATTTTTAGTTGAATTTTTAATATCAACATTTGGATTCCATACACCTGTATCAAAATATTCACCACCTACTAATTCAATGTCTTTTATTGAACTTGCGTCTAGTTTTCTTTCTTCTTCTTTTACTTTTTCTTCAACTTCTTGCTCTTCCATAAGGTCCATACCAGGTTGTAAACCTTGTTTAAAACCTTTATCAAAAGCACCATAATCTGTTATACCTAACCTAGGGTTTTCATACGTTCCTCCAGTTGTTACAAATGGGTTGTAGTAAGTTTTATTGTTTTGTTTTGCCATTATATTAATTTAAATTCTACGTCAAGTTTAGAGTAATCTACTCTATCAAAGCCGTCTTTGTGTTTTATAATTGCGTTTGTTGGTATTTCATCTGACATAACTCCTTGATAAACACCTTCGCCAAAGTTTTTATTTATATATTCAAAAGAATAAACATTTAAACCACTATTTGATTTACTTATTAATTTTATATTTTTCTTTAATCTTTTATCTGATACAAATCCAATTCCTGAAATTTGATTATTTACATCGTTAATTGCTTGTTGTTGTGCTGGTGTTAAGCTATTGTAACTTGAGGAATACGAATCTTCGCTAACAGGTATGTTATTATTACCTCCTCCAAAACCTCCAGCCATTGCAAAGCTACCTAAACCACCTATTGCTTGACCAAAACCAGCCATTGCTTGTCCGCCATAAGCAGCAGCTTGTTGACTTGCGGAACTTGATAAACTAGAAAGTCTATTTAATTGTTGCATTTCTCTACGCTCAGTAGCACCAAACATAAATTGCTTGCCTTTAGCCTCTGCTTGAAATAATTGACTTTGTAACTGTTGTTGTCCTTGTGCTCTTAGTTTTGCATTTTGAGCTTCTTGTTGTTCTATACTTGCTGCTATACCTCTTTTAGATTTTAAAGCAGCTTGAGCTAAAGCAGTTGCACCACCAGCACTTGCTCCAGTTGCTCTTAAAGTATCTAAACTACTAGCTAAAGATAAATCAGCTTGTTCTGCTTTCATTTCAGCAGCTTGAGTTGCAACTTGTAGATTAGCAAAAGGATTACTAAGCATGTTGGCAGCGTTTTCAAAAGGATTTATTATCTCTTGTCTATTGTTTTCTAGTTCACGCATTCTAGCGTCTATAGCTCTTTGTTTTGCTGCAGCTGCTCTTTTTGCTTTTCTTGCGCCAAAACCTTGGAATAATCCTCCAACCATTTGTGCTCCAGCTGCTATTAGTGGTAATGCCATATTTTTATATTTTAATTTGATGACAGAACAACATCGCTATTTACAGCGAATAATTCTGCTTTAGTTGTTTGACTTGCTATTGAATCTGAAGGCGACCAATATTGTAATTTTACTTTACTAAAATAACCTCTTATACCAGACGTATCTAATCCGGTTACTTGACCTTGGCTTGTTATAGTAGTATTATTCCTTAAATGACCATGATATTTACCCTCTTTTTTCAAAAACTTTATAGGAATTGATAAAGAAGAAACTACTGCTTCACTGCTTAACACTGGCCAAGCTTGTTCAACATCTGTAGACGATGATTCCATTTTCCAACCTTTAGTACCTTCATAACCTATAGTTAAAAAACTTTTTATAGTACTAGGTTGATCGTTAAAAACAAACTCTACAAAAGCAGGATCAGCAAAAGAAGAATCATAAAACAAAGCTCTAGGTACGTCTTTTCTGTAATGCTCATATAGATTCGCATTGTTAAATGTATAAAACTTATTTTTTAAACTTAAGCCAAAAGTAGGGTCATATGTAAAAAATGATGTCCAACCGCTTGATTTTTCACCATAACACAATGTTTTAAAACCAGAGCTATCTACAGTAGTAGTTAAAGATTCAGCTAATGTACTTCCACCTATAGAGTTTCCTTTTAACGAAATAACATACTTTTGTTTTCTTTCATCATAAGCGCCATATATAATATCAGACAAAGGTAATGAATCGTTAAAAAAGCTTCTCATACCTGCATCAGATATAGGTGTTAAACCGTCTTGTGATAATCTTAATATTGTACTTCTGTTTTTATCAGCAAAGTACTTTCTATTTCCATAAACAGCAAAGCTTTCTGGATTTTTACTTATACCAAACTTTCCTGAAAAAGGAACTATTTGTCCTATAACAAGATTAGACGATGCTGTAAGCGGTGATCCTTCAGCTGTAAATATTGCATCTTTATCAATTAAAGCTTTATTAACTTTGTTTTCTTGAAATATTATTAAGTTAGTGTCTTCTGCGTATAACTTTTGTATTGAACCATTAGCTACGTCAACGGCTTTTGTAATAGGTTCATTGATAGCAAACTGATTTGTGTTATTTACTTTTGTTTTAGCATTAAAAACACCAGAATAAATCATAGCATTTTCTCTAACTCTAGGTGAATACTCATCATCTACTAAATACGCTTTAACACCAAAGTCAACACTTGTATTATTAAAACCACCTTTTATTCTTGATTCTTCAACGTGCCAAGTTCCTTCTGATTCTCCTCCTGCTAACGCAAAGGTGTTATAGTATGCTATTTCTACCGTTGTTCCCATATTTATTTTTTTTAACTTTCTGGACTATTTGAACAAGGAGAGTAACCTTGTACTACACCGTTTTCGTTGACAGAAAAAGTAGCATAATATTTATATGTTGTGTCATTTCCTAAGTCTTCAGTTATTTGCTCTAGTATTTTATACGGTCCTTGTGCAATAAAGTTTGCGTTAGAATAAGCTGAATCATATAAAATATTACCATTACTTAAAACGTTTTGACCAAAACCATTTGTTATAACCTCTCCACCATTTCCAGTTTCAGCAAAACCTGTTATGCTTTGATTAACATTAGATTCATAATCTAAATCACAGTCACCTGACTTAAATCTCACTCCTGTTCTAGCTTGACCTATTTTTAATTCAACATCAACATAAGCCCAATTGCTATTATCTGTATCTCCATCAGAAATTGTAACTCTAATAGTTCTGTCATCTGAGCTCAAACCTTCAGAACCGTCATTTAATTGTTGGTTAGTAACGTGTTCTCCGTTAAAAAACTGATTAGCGTAAAAGTAACTTGTTGTTTTTATTTTTAATAAAGTTCCATCAAACTCAGCTGTAAACATACCAAAGTTATTAAGACCTAAAGCTTCACCACCTTGCCAAGTTAAAGGAAAGTAGCTAGTGTCTATAACAGATGTTACAAAGCTAGTAGATTGAGGACTTGTAGCATCGTAAATATCTAAACTACCATCAGGTAAAGTAGCTGTTCTGCTTGGAAAAGATAAATGAACTTGTAAGTACTCACTTTCAAAATTTGGATTACCAGAACCATTACTAACATCACATGTAAAAATTGTGTAACCTTCTCCAGATTCCCAAGGAATAGTAGCCTCCATTAACTCTTGAGGTAAATTTACTTGTATTAAACATGGACTGTTTTCTAGAGTTATTGGTAAAATTTCTGTGGCTGTTGTTCCACCATTTTCAGAAATATTTATACTAATATTAAATTGATTTCTATCTGGCTCTATTGGATGCCAAACAAAACCCTGACCATTTAAATCTAAATCATTACCGTTTATTAAAAACGAATTAGAACTAGAATTAAACTCTAAATTAGTGGTATCAACAGAGCTTATGCTAAAAGTAAAAATATTTGTTACAGAACCTTCAGCTGTTAAAGATCCAACAGTAGAATTGTTGTTATTGCTGTTTTGTTCATTAAAATTACTAGAATCTATTGAAAGGTTAGTAGGTTCGGAGCTTGACACGTTAGCTTGTAAATTTAAATCAGAAACTAAACCACTTGTTGACGTTTCATAAAATATATCCAACTTAGATTTAAAAGGTTCAGTTTCGAAAACTGATAAACCTGTTATAACAGCAACAGGTGAATTATCTACATTTCTAAAAGTAAATATATCATCACTTGCTACAGTTACTTTATTTGTGAGTTGAATTTCTTGATAAATTGTGTCACCTATTTTTTTGTTATTTATAGATTTTACTTTTGTAAATTCTCTAAATATTAATCTTTCTCCTAAATGTCCATTACCATCTGCTGTTGTTATTGCTTGATCTAAAGATAAAATAGTTTTACCTGGGTTTCCATTTGTTTTAAGTAGTCTTTCTCTTTTTATAATTGTTGGTCTAAAAACTTCACCGTTAGCGTTTGTTGTATTAATAGAAGAAAAACCATGATCAACGTAGTCACCTACTTTTATCATTTGCTCATTTTCGTTTACTTCAGAACCACCGCTTGTGTGGTTTTCTTGTATTCTTAATGTTTTTTTATTAGTTAAAGGCTCGCCGCCCTGTTCGTCAATAGTAACAACTATAGGGTCAGCAAACGATCCGTTGTTAGAAGAAACATATTGACCAACTTTGATAAAAGGGTTATTACCTTTTAACGTAACTGAGTCAAGAGTACCTCCAGATGCTAAATAAACAGTAGATTTAGTATGTAATAAAACTCTATTTCCGTTTGTTGTTCCAGCAGGTGCTAAATTAGGTAATTCAGCTACTGACGGGTTTTTCTTAGAAGCACTAACAAAACCATATATTCCTCCATCTTCTTTAGTTAAACCTTGCTCTCTTGCTGTACCGATGCTTATTACTTCTACAGGATCTATATTGGCACCTGCTACAGAGGTGTTTTGAACGTCAGATGTTGCGCTTTTTATAACTTTTGGAAAAAGTCTAATTTCAGAGCTAGAAACGCCTTCTTTATTTGCGTCAGTATCTGAAGCTATTCTAGGTACTTTATTTATATTGTCTCCATGCAAAGACAACCAAGACCTACCATTTAAGCTAACATCTTCACTATCATTTACATTATTCCACGAGTCAGCAGGGTGTGTGCTATACACGTTATAATATTCTTGTTCTTTTTGTTTTACAACTAACCTCCAAGAGTACCAACCATAAGGATTATAGTCTTCACTAGTAATATCACCATTATATACTTGCTCTGCAGGTACTATTCTATTGTCAATAAATTCTACACTCAATGATTTGCCTATAACTTCTCTAAAAGCAGACCAACTATAGCCAGTTGTAAAAGTTGTTGGGTTTTCAAAAGTATCACTAAAAGATGTTGACTGGTTTTCAATTGTATGTGTGTCTGTTTTATCATCAGTAATGTTTGATGAAAGTATAACAGAAGATTGTCTACCAAACTTATCAGCTAAAACAACACCAACTTGATATGTTCTTCTTTGTTTTAACGAGTGGTATTTATAAGCGTTATATAAATGTTGTTTTTTACCCCAATCAAAACCAAATTCCGCATCACTTTTGTTTATACTATTTATTACATAGTTTATACCTTTTTTACCAGTTTGATCGTAAGGAAGTGGTGGATTTTCAGTGTAGTTACCGTATATAATTCTATTACCACTTATTTCTTGAGCTTTAGCTCTTAATGGTACGTGATCATATACTCTTGTTGTTTGGTTTTCAGGTAAAACACTATAAGGTTCTTCTGATTTATATATATATCTATATACATATCTAAAAAACTCTGTTGTATCATTTGGTTTTACAGTATAATATTCTACACCAGTATCTAACGAAGCGCTAGCAGCTGAAGCAGATTCAAAAGAATTATCTATTTCTATACTATCAACAACTTTTACAGCGGCTTCTTCAGATTCTTTTATTAATATTTCAATTTTTGAAATTTTTAAATCATTATTCCATACGGTCTCGTCAGAAGAATTTACAATAGCGCTTGTTAAGTTTTCTGAACAAGGTAATGGTATTCTTACAACAGCTTTATTGTAGTGATTTTGCATTAAATCTACAGTACCTTCTCTTTCTATTGATTCAGAGTTATACTCTGTGTTTGAAGCATAAGGTATTCTAGCGTTGTTTAATGGTGAAAATATAATTTGGGTAAAAGGAGCCATTGTTGAATATTCTCCGTCATCATACTTATATCTGTAAGAAAATCTAACAAAGTTTTCTTTTAAATATTCAGATTTAACATTACCATCGTTTTTCAAAGTAACATCATGACCTGCGTTATTAGAATCTACAAGTATAGGTGCTAAATAAGGTGTAAATTTTGCTACAGATATTTTTTCTTCAGTATTGTAATAATTGTTATCTGTAAAGGCTGTTGTTACGTTTATTTTTCTTGGCTGATTATAGTTGTCTGTCCAAAACAATAAATCGTCAATCAAGTTAACACCTGTTATTAAGTGTCTTTTACTAAAGTTTAAGAAATTACCTTGAGCTAAAACTTGTATTGTAGAACTTGCGTTACCTAAGTCAGCCAAAAGTATTGCGCAAGTGTGATAATCTTTAGCTCTATTTATTTCAAATACATTATCATTATCAACACCGCTAAAATTACTTACAAACCAATAAACTTTACTATTTAAAACATCGTTGTAATAACCTATAGTTTCTAAGCTTTCTTGTCTTGATGTGCTTGGAAAAGGGTTTACGTTTACTATATTGGTCAAGCCTTTAGCTAGAGCATTACCTAAAACATTTTCTATAGCACCTACATCAGATCCTTCTGACTGCGTAATCATTATATTTTGCGCTTCACGGTATTCACCTTTAGGCACTATTCTTTCGTCAAGGTCTTTATTCATTTTACCTTTTAGAAAGTTATTTTGAATTTTAGCCATGTACTAGTTTTTAAGTTGTTTTGACTTGCCTCTCATTACTTGAGCCATTTGTTCAAGATTAAGTTTAGATAACCTTAATTTAGCGTTTCTAAGCGCTGCTCTTCTTTCTTTTTTGTATCTTTGAACTATATACTCAGGTATATTTCTTTTTGTTGCTAAAACGTTAAAAGCAATATGTTTGTATAAAGCTTCTTCTGCAAATTTATGTACTTTCATTTCAACATCTGTACCTAAACTGTCAGATACATATTCTAAAACTATAAGCTTACCAGATAAATCACTACTAAAAGCAAAACTACCTGTTCTTTCGTCAATAGTAAAATAACCATTTATTTGTTGATGCTGAGGCTCTGATCCATATCTTCTACCGTAATCAGTTTTTAAATAATTATCAGCACCTATAAAATAAGCATCTTGATCTGTAGTTAAATTACCTGTAATATTGTTTGTATTAAAATTATCCCATCTTGACTCTGTTAAAGAGCTACCTTCTATTATTTCACCATTGCTATCATAAACGTAATTGTAGTTTACGTCTTGTAAAGGTGTTTCTGTAGGATTTATAGTTAAAGTTGTAGGGTGTATAATTCTTTTTATACCAGAAGAGTCTATATAACAAATTTTTACATAACTAACATAGTCTTGCGGCATAGGCATTGTTAACGATGTGCTTAGTTCTATTTCTTGTATTTTAACAGTTTTTAAAACGTCATAGCTAAATTCTTGTAGTCCACGTTTTGCATGAAACACTACGTCTGATTTATTAACATAATCTATTAATTTTCCATCACCTACATAAGCAACCATAAAACTAGATACTATATCTTTTAACGAAGTGTATCTATAATTACCAAACTCAAAGTCTTGTAACTGTACTCTTAAGCTACCAACAGAGTTATTTGTGTCTAATGCTTTGTGGAGCTCATAGCCATCACCATCAGGTGTTATTGACAAAACTCTACTACTTGTAGTAAAGTTAAAAATTTCTGTTTCAGTATTTAATTCATCATCTCTAAGAAACACTCTTAAGTTAGAAGCTAAAGGTATTGTTTCAAAAGTACTTAAATTATATGTCCATATTAAATCACTTGGCACAAACGTAGAGCTAGCGCCATCAAGATAAAAAACTTGACTTCCACTGTAATAATTTTCTTCTGTTGTGTTTCCTATTAAACTCATTTGTTATTAGTTTTCTGTTTGTTTTTTAATCATTTCTTCTTGACCAGCAGCTTGTATAATGCTAGGGTCTTTTATTATTACACCAGCATATTTTAATATACCTATAACAAGCTCAACTTCGTCTGAAGGATGTAATTGAAAATCAACACTATCGTTAGTTACAAACGTAAGTGCTCCGTTAGCATCTACTTCGTAATTCCAGTTAGGATCAACTGGTACAGATATATAGTCCATATCAATACTACTTATAGTTACAGGATTTACTGCAAGTGTAGATCCAGTTACATAATATATTGGAAAAATTGTTGATGGTGATGTTAAAGGTGAAGATAATAGAAAGCTTAATTTAGATTTTTCAATTCTTTCTATTTGTGTTAATCTAGAGTCTGTAGAGACATCTATAATATTGTAAAATGTAGGTAAAGTTCCTACACCGTTTGTTAAAGATATAGACGTTGTTGCATAAAAAGGGTCTATTGTATCTTGTATTTTTCTAGGTAAATCAGCATAACCTTGTCCGCCTCTACCCATAGATTGTCTAGCAATAGCTTTATTATATTCAAAAAAAGCTTTGTCTAATATATCAAGCTGTACTTGAGAACCAAGTTTAGCAAATTCATCAGGAGTCATAAAACCTCTGGCTTCTTTATTAAGTATTGATAATACTTTTTTGTATACTTTGTCTACTGATATAGCCATTTTTATATTTTATTATAATCACTGGCCCTAATTAAAGGGCCGTGACTACTTATTATTAATTTATTTTATTTTGTATTGATTTATAAACTTCAACACCTTCATCTGTTTTTAAGTACGCAGCAAAAGCTGAATAAGGGTTTTCATCAAAAGGTACTGTCATTAGTTTTCTATCATTTGTTCCCCAAGAAAAAGTTCTTTGGTCTTGTGATATTTTAATTATACTCATTTCTACAGCTTTTATAGCTAAGTTTCTAAGTATAACATTTTCATCGTTTACAAGATCTAAGAATAATACTGGATTTTCTCTAGCAAATAGATATAAATCTCTTTTAAGCTCACTAGAACTCATCTTATCAACAGCAGAACCTAGTTCTACTCTTAATATAGCTTCCATTTGTTCTATTTCAATAGACATAGCCGTGTTTAAAGCTTCCATTTCTACTTCAATATTAACAAGATCTTCTTTAGCGACTTTTACTTCGTCTACTTCTTCGTAAACGTATCCTTTTTTAGGGTGAAATATTGATAATAACTTTTGTAAAGCTTGTTTTTCTTTTGGAACAAATAAAGTTCCGTTTTCAAAAACTATATGCTCTAATATAGCGTTATTATCTTGTTCATCAACAAAGCAAGATCTTTGGTTGCTAGCATATCTCATTTCTCTATTATAACCTTTGTCTTCGTCAAACCATAGTAAAGGTTTTCTGTTTGTTGATTTAGAAGCTAAAACATATGATAAAGGCGAAGCCCCACCTTTTAAAAAATAACTTCTATCTTTCATTTCCCACTTAGGGGTGTTATCAACTACTTCAGGAGTTGACACTATAATTTCTTTAGCCTTTTTAGGCTTTGTTTCTTTTGTTTCCATAATATAATATAATTTAATAGTTTAAAAAATAAACCTAAAGGCGCCAATAAGACGCCTTTGGTTTAGTTTGATTCTATTTACGAATCAAGAGTAATTGTACAGCTAGCAATGTCAGCATGAGCAAACTCAGAGTTTACATCATCACAAACAACAACATAACCGTCAGCGTTAAAGCTACCTGCGTTTCCAATTTTCTTAGCTAATGCTTTGAAAACTTTAAGCTCAGAGTCAGCAGTAACAGTTAAAGTTACAGTATCGTGCTCAGCACCTGTTCCTCCACCTACACTAGACTTAAATTGCATTAATATAGTTGCATCAGCAGCTACAGTCATACCAATAAGACTAGATAAAGGGTACATAGCCGCGTCATCAGCCGCGTCTATGAAAATTAAAAATTTATCCATTTTGTTTAGTTTTTAAGGGTTAATATTAAGATTCTTTTAATAATACAAAGTTATTAGCTCCTTGAGTAATTAAACATCTTTCAGATAAATAATGTACTTCCATAACGTCATCTCCTGTGTAAGAAGCAGAACCTACAGAACCAGTAACCCAAGACTTAAGTCTTCTGTCATCAGTTTGTGAAGCTCTATATCTTACGTGTAAGAAAGGTCTTTTTACGTTTTTACCCATGTTTTGATCGTATACACTAGATGTTCCAGCAGGAATTAAAGCTCCAGAGATATCTCCAAAACCACCTCTTGCAGCAGCATCGTTTAAGTATTTCCAATCAGACTTGTAAAAATCGTAAGAACCTCTTCTAAATCCAGAGAATCCAAGGTTTAAAGCCATATCAGCTTGATTATCGAATACTCCAAAAGAAGCACCACCTTGATAGTTAGAGTTTAATCCAGCCATCATATCATCAAGAGTTAAAGCTAATTGTCTGTTAACATAAAGCATGTTTTCTTCGATAGCACCTTGCTTGTCTAAGTTTTTAAGTAATAAATCAAAGTCAGCTAAAGAAGCTAAATCTTCAAATATGTTACCTCTACTTTCAACAGCAGCAAAGAATCCTTCAGAACCATTGATTCCATCAGGAGCATCACTATCACCTTCATTTCCAGTATCAGATACAGTTGTGTTAGTATCAGAAGAAACAGTTAGTTCAGCTTCTAGCATCATTGTTTCTAAGTAATCGTCAAATCTTAGTTTAGTTTCACTAGCAGATTTTAAGTACCAAGAGTATCCAGATTGTCCAGACTCATCAGTAGTTTCAACCCACCCAATTTGAGCAGTGTCAGAACCATCAATTTTGAAATGATCTTTCATAATTAAAGGTCTGTTGTTATACTGTTGGAACTGTGGCTTAAGCTCTCCTGACATAGAAGAAGATCCTTTAGGAAATTCAGAACCATATACGAAAAGGTTAATTGCACCATTGTTAGCAACTACAGTTGTGAAAGCAGCGTCTTTGTAAGTTTTTAATGTAGCTGTTTGACCAGATACGTTAGAAACGTAACATTTAAGCGTTTTAAGACCTGTAGCGTTATCACAGATAACAACAGTATTTCCAACTCTTAAAGCGTTACTTAAAGCGCTTCCTAAAGTTACAACACCAGCTGATGAAAGAGCAACAGTAGAGTTTGCAGTTACAGCATCGTTTTTGTAAGCGATGTGTAATCTGTTTTGTTCAGACCAAATTACTTGATCAGATGACATTGGCATTTCAGCGCCAACCATTTTTAAAAACCCACCGATTGTACGATTTCCGTATCTTTCAACTTCTTGTTCGTATAATTCTGGTAAGTATTGTTGTGCCCAACCAGCTGTAGCTGTAGCTGTAAAGTCGATGTAATTTTGATCGCTTACAGTTGGACTTGGCATAGGACTTAGAGAGTAGCTCCCTAATAATCCTGTAGATGTGTTAAATCCCATTTTGTTTAAATTTTAAGTTGTTTTTATTTTCTAATTTTAAATTTCAACTTAGAACTATCATCACCACCTAACACTTTTATTTTCATACCACCGGCATCAACAACAGGTTTAATTGTTCTTGCTCCCATATCAATATTTTTAGAATCGATAGCGGTTTGTTTAATAGCGTCTGCTTTACCTTGCTCATAAAAATGCTTAACAATTTTGTCAATATTTTTACCTGCATATAAAGCTTTGTGATAACCTTTAGCGTTTTTCATCATACCTGAATCATCTAGAAACTCTCCTACAAAATTAAGTATATCGCTTTGGCTTTGTTTAACATTAGCAATATCATTTACATTATACCTATATGTTTTTTCACCTACGTTGAAATCAAAACCTTTGAAATCGTTACTGAAAAGACTATCTGTAGTCTGTTTAAAATGATTAAACTGCTTTTGCTGAACTTCACTGGCAACAGTTTGTTCTTCGCTGTATTTATTGTAAAATTCGATTGCTTCTTTCTGTTCGCTGGTCAACTTAGAACCCAACTTGACTTCCTTGTAATACTGATCCTTTAGACTAGTAAGATGTTTTCTTGCTTTTACAATTTCTTCTTTGAAGGCCAATTTTTTCTTTTTAATATCTCTTGGCTCATCAATTTCCTCATCAAACGAATAGTTGTCTTCTAATAAAAATTCAACTTCTTCATTATTTAAATGAGGTTTAGTATTTTTGTAATACTCTTTTAATAAAGTATTATCATCAATTGTTGAATAATCCGCATTTAACCTAGTGTAGTCTTCTAAACTACCACCAGTATCTTGCATAAATTTAACAAGATCTTGTAAGTTCTCAGGCACGTTTACTTCAGGTGCTTTTGTTACTTCTTGCTTTTCTTCAACAATTTGCTCTGTCTTAGTTTCTTTAACCTCAACAGGTGTTTCTTTTACTTCTTCAAGAATAGGTTGTTCTAATACTTCTTCTTCTTTTTCATTGATACCTTGCTCTTCAATATTTTCTTTTTCCCTTTGTGTTTCTTCTTGTTTGGCATCTTGTTTTTGATTTTGAAATTTGTTTAACTTTGATAAATCTAATTTAATAGTTCCATCGTCTTTTACTTCTTTGTAAGAAATCTCTTCCTTAACTGGTTGAGTTTCTACAGCCGGAGCTTCTTGATTCTCAACCTCTTGAATTACTTGTTCTTCTTGTTGTGACATAATATAATATAATTAAATAATTAATGTTTAACGCGGATCAAATTGCTCTAATCCAAAACCATCTAAGTTATCCATACCTGCGGATTCAAAACTTTTAGGTGGTGCGTTATCTTTTCTTTGCGCGATTAGCTCACTTTGTTGTGAAGCCTGTATTTTAGTTCGCTCGTCTTTACGATCTTCTTTAAATTTATCTTTTTGATTTACTTGTTGTAAATCTTTTTCTTTTAACTGCATGTTTAATTCAAACTCATATTGCATTAATTCTTTTTTAATAGCAGCTTCTCTTTCCATTTTTTGTATTTCAAACTGAGATTTAGATTGTAGTATTTGTACCTCTGTTTGTGCTAAAGCTTGTTGCTTTTGCATCTCAGCTTCTGTTGCTTGTTGAGCAGCTTGAGCATTAGCTTGTGATTGAGCTTGAATATTTTGCTGCTGCATTTCTTGATCTTTTGCTTGTTTTTGTTTTCTACGTATTTTAAGCAATTGATTAGCTAGTTTAATATTTCTAACTTCTCTAATATCAATAGCATCTTCAAGGTATATTTGACCTCCTTGTAAAGCAACTTGAATGTTATTTTCTAACATTTGTTTTTCTTCTTCATCTGGAGTTAACTCTAAAAATATACCAAAGTCATGTAAGTGCAAGTTTGATATTTCTTCTAAAGTAGCGACATTGAATTTACCTAATGATTTAACAAAAGATTTTTTTGTTGGCGAAAACTCCAATACATCTGAAACCCTCATAGCAATACACTCCGCCATTGTTAGCGTTAAATATAAGCTTGATTGCAATAAGTGTCTAGTAGCTGTATTTGAATTAGCAGCCGCCATTTTTTGTAATCCTACTAAAGCATTTGAATCTGGCATAGCACCATCTCTAGCTTCATTTAAACCTGTAACATCACGCATCATTTGAAGGTAATAATTATAAGTTTGTATTAGCGAAGCTATTTTATTATTACCTCCGTTAGAATTTAATTCTGTTATTGGCATACGACCTCTGTTCATATCACCATCTTGCGTCATAGATCTACCTATTACAGATCCAGTTTGAAAATACATGTTTAATGCTTCTTGTGGATTATAATTTGTACCATTACCTAAGTCTATTTCTGCTAAAGCATCAGCGTCTAAGTAAACACCATCTGGTACTACTTTAGCTAATACTTGTTGTAATTTTAAATGAGTTAACTGAATCATATCAGCAAAACCTGTTATTCTACTTACTAGTGATTCTATTCTACCTTCGTACATTCTTGGCGCACAAATCGCATAACTCATCACGGCTTTAGTAGTATCTGCTTTAGGTCGCATCATATTTTTCTTTACTTCCCAATATAATATATCATCACCACTGCCTAATATTTTAACACCACAATATACAACTTCAATAACTCTATCTACTTTTTCAAAACTATCATTTTCAGGTGGGTTGAATGAATCATCTTTTTGTATAGCCTTGTAACCTCCGCTTGCTGTCTTTTTTATTTTATGAACTTGGCTCATATATGTTTTATATTCAAAATATAATACACTTACAGCATTTTCATCTTCTGACTTAGAATTATAGTCACCTGTTTGGTGGTAAGTATTAGAGTATCCTTTATATTCTTTTAACTGTTCGTCAGTTAATTGTGGAAATTCTTTTTTTAATTCGTTTAAATATATATCTTTTACTTCACCAACATAATATATATCATCAAAATAAGGCGAGTCAGTAGGTGAGTAAACTAAGTTAGTAGGATCTACATATTCTACTTTTATACCTTCAGATTTATTAAAGCTACTTTTTACAGCACCAATACCTAGTATCATTAAATCAGAGTTTAATCTTCTTGATATAAGCTCGTATTTGTTTTTATCAAAAACACTATTAATAGCTTCTTCTTCTGCTATTTCTATAGACTGCTTATAATCTAACTGCATATGAAGCTCTAACTCTTGAGAACTTTCAGGTAGTTTTGATTGATCAGTTTTATATATATCAATACCTAGTTGATTAGCGGCGTTGTCATTAAATTCTTTAGCCATCATATCGTCAGCTATATCTTTAACGTAATTAGTTCTTTCTTCTAAAGCAGCAGGATCTTGTGAATAAGCTTTTATATCATAAGCTCTATCAGACATACCGTTTACAACTATATCAACAAACTTAGGTATAATAGGTACTGGCTTCCAGTCTAGGTTTAAATATGATAAATCACCATTTATAGATAATTCATCTTTATATTTTCTTACAGATTGTTCTCCTCTAGCATATAATCTTAAAGTGTGAAATGATTGTTTAGCGCTGTTGTATCTAGTTGATTTTCCAGATCCATTAAACCACTCATGTTCTATAGCTCTACCTACCTTAGCACCATACTCCATACTCATTTTCTCTACATCGCTTACTGCTTGTGAAGGGAAAGAACCTTTAATACCGTTGTTAATCATGTGTTTATATTATTTGAGATCTTAGTCCTTTGTTGTTATATCTTTTAATACCAAGATTTATATTTTTTGTTTGCCTTTGTTGTACTGGTTTATATAGGTTTCTATTACAAGCCATAATGGCTAAGCCAGAAGAAATAGAAGCATCAAATTTAGTTCTATTGTTTATATCAAATTTAGCCCAGTCTTCTAGTGTTCTTTGAAAATACATATCACCATAACCTTCAGTTTTTAAACCTACGTAGTTTTCTATGTAAGATTCAATAGCAGCCGCGTGAGCTTGTTTAATATCTTCACTTGAATTAGGTATGCCACCTATTTCTCTTTCTGTTACAGATAACTTGCTATACACTTTGTCTGGTCTATTCATTGAATATGCTCTGTAACCTCTTCTTTTTAAATAATATAAAAGTCTAGGTTTGTTATTTTCACAAAGTATTGGCATGCCGTAAAAAACAAGCGCCATTAAAACATCTTCAAAAAATATCTCAGCTGTTTGTGGTCTTGCAACGTATTCTAAAAAAATTCTATTAGCAGGTACGTTTTCCATTGAAAACTTAGTAACACCATGTAAAGCTCCGTTAGAGCCTAATCTATCTACTGTACCTGATATATCATAACTATCACAACCAAAAGCCCCTACATGTTCATTACCTGGGTGTTTCATACCGTTTTTTACAAACTGTCTGTTTTGTAAACCTAATTCAGGTATCCAACTAATTTTAAACCTGCCGTTTTTATTTGGCATAAACTCTACCGTAGTATCTTTAACTCCATTTTTCCATTGAAAACTACCTTGAGTTACTTTTGCAGACATTTTAGTATCTTCGTTGTAATCTATTTGCTCGTATATTTTTGTAAGGTTAAATAAAGATTGTTTAGTTTCGTCTCTAAAAGCATGTTTTTCACTTCTTGGAAACTGTCTATAAAATTCATTTAAACCGTCTTGATCTTGCTTTAATCCTTCAACTTCATTATCCCAATAATCTATTACACCTATTTTTATAGGATATCCATCAGGTCCTTTTTTATGTTTGGTAGGCGTGTCGAATACAGGTATTCCATACATATCAATGTATCCTTCGTAGTTCCATTCCATAGGTATGAACAAAGAATAGAGTCCTGAGCGAGTCTGTCCATTGCGGTTTCTTTGTGTGACATCTGAATCATAATATAAATCTTTAAAATTATCGCCTCCTTTTTCTAAAGCGTTTGATGTTGATCCCATCATACACTTACCTATAATTCTTGATCCTAACCTAAGAGTAGTTTTTGTAACTCTCCAGTTATTTAATATGTTGTTAGGTCTTTCCCATTTACCACTTTCGTCATGCACTAGTAATTTTAGCTTTTCACCATCATAAGCATTGTCTCCAGTGTTTTTCCAATCAATAGTTGTATCAAGACCTGTTAAAGCTTCGCTAGCTTCTGTAGTTTTTAATATTGATTTTCTTGTTAATTTAGATGCTGGAACTCTATATGCTATTTCAGTTTTAGGACGATCCATACCGTCTTGTATTGGTTTAAAGAAAAACGGGTAATTTACTGATATTGGCACTACCTTGTCTGTAAACATTTTTTTAGCATCAGCACCTGACTTTGATAATATACCAAAACGTGAATCAGTTGATATAGTTGCCATATCTACACATACTCCAGATGCCATAAAAGAAAATCCAGAACGTCTATTTTTAAGATAAGACATACCGTAGCATCGTGAATCTGCTAAACAAGCGTCCCAAAATATAAAAAATAAACGATTAGCTTCTCTAAAGTCTGGTTTTCCAATATCTATTTTAGTCCACTGTAAATACATATAATGAGGTCCAGTAATAAAAATAGGCTTACCGTTGTTGTTAAACCAAAAACCTTCTTCACGACGTTTAAATTCTTCGTCTATGTATTCATACCACCTTTCTTTAAATTCATCAGGATATTCTTTCCAATCAAATACAGTTTTAATTGCGTTTAATTGTTTAGGATATTCAAAAGGTTGCCAGTGTTGTTCTTCTTTTTTGTTTGATCTTTTATAAGATTTTTCACATAAAGGTAAAGCTATTTTAAGGTTTTGTATTTCGTATACTTCACCTATTTTACCTGTTTTACTAACAACTACAACATCATATTCTTCATTGTAACCATACTCCCACTTGTTGTATCTATTCATGCGATCTATAACTTTTTGTTTTATATGATCGTCTAATATTTTATATAAAGTTTGTTGATAAGCCATTACTTAGATCTTCTTTCTGCAAATCCTTTAAAACTAATTTCTTTTTTAGCTTCTTTAGGTTTATCATTTAACAAGTCTTTTTCTTCTTCAATACGTTTAAGTATTTCAAAAGCATCAAATATTGCTAACTTCTTAGTTGCAGCAGCGTTTTTAAGCCTGTCTGCAGAGATGTCATCATCTGAATCTACTATAGGTTCTTTTGCAACCTTAATAAGTTCGTCCACAGCCACTTGCCCAGCTTGGATTATATTCAACTTCGTCTCCTTTATTTTCATATTTGATTGTAATATCTTGAGTTCTCATACGGTATAATCTATTATTATCGATTATAAACTCGTATTCACTGCTAGGGCTGAACCCTACTAGGCTCCCCTCGTTTATTTCTAGCGCATCTAAGGAACTATTACCGTATTTTAGTATTCCAATAAGTCTTTGTTCTTTTTCTTCACTTATAATAGACTTTGTTTTTTCAACTATAGGTTTTACAAAACAATAATTGAGTGGTGTTTGCCACTTGTTATTATGTTTAAATAAAAACACTTGTTCTTCGTAACAAAAATATAAATCTTCTTTAAAATATGAAGAGCTATTTTTTTCTCTACCTTTTACATCGTGAAATCTTCTAAATACATTATGGTGTATTATAACTTCATCTCCTACGCTTATGTTTGTTTTACCAATTAAAGGTATTGATTTAACTATACCTATTCTGTTAACAAACTTATGATCGTCCATTGTTGTGTTTAATATAAGTTTTTTATCACCTACAGAAACTTCATTACTGTACCTACCGTTCTTAGGTTGTACTATAAAATTAAATAAACTTTGCATTAGTATTCTAAATTATATTCAATTGAAATAGCCATATTAGAATTAAATTTTTTCCAAGGTATGGTTTCTTTATTTTTTTCAATATATATATTATATGAGTTATCTTTTTGGTCAAATAATATATTAGAAATACAATGACCTCCGTAGACCTGTTGGCCTACGGAATAATGCATTGCTTCATTTTTATAGTCAGTTCCTATGCTTATTTTTCTAATTAACTTAGCCATAGGAATTTGATTTTATTTTTCTTCTTCTTCTTGTTTTTCTTCTTCTACTACCACTTCTTCGTAAGTACCATCTTCAAGGTTGATGTTAATCTTACCGTATTCTTTTTCAAGTTCTTCAGCGGTTTCTTTGGTTTTAGCAGCTACGTTAGCTAAAGCATTCATTAAGTCAAACTTTTGCGCTTCAACAGATCCTATATCTAATAGTAATCTAGTTCTAACATTTTGTTGTGCTTGAATTTTTTCTAATTGTTCCGGTGTTACTTTTAATTCTTTACTCATAATTTTGGTTTTTTTGTTTGATTAAATTTTATTTGATTAATTGTTAATTTTAAGGTTTATTTTTTTGATATTGATTTAAACTTTTCAGCTCCTCGAGAGCCAAAATAAGCTACATAAACAGTAATTAAAAGAGATTTTAATAAATCTATCCAACCACTATCTATTCCAAAGCTAATGTCAAATCCGTCTAATAGTATAAACGAAACAAGAGATACTGTTAAAAATATTAAAGCTAAAGGTCTAGTGTTTTTTGAAAGCCATGAATCACTTTTCATATCGCTATCCCAACGTTTAGATATTTCTTGCATTTCAACTATATCGATTTCTAATAGTTTCATTGCTTTTTCTTTATCTTCAGCTGGCATTTCAGGATCTTTTTGTATTAAGTTTTTTACTAAACCAAATACACCGTTGTTTGGTAATACATCACCAACAGTTCCTAATATACCTGGAGCAGCTTTACTTAAAAAAGCTCCGACTTTTGTTTCACTAAATTTTTTCTTTGCCATAATTTTAACATTTCCAACGCCTACGCGCTGCTTTACCTCTTACACCGGTCCAGCCTTTGGATCTAGCACAAAATGACTTGCGTCTTTTTGCAGCTTTACTTCCTTTTTTAACTTTACCAGTTACAGCGGTTTTTAGTTTACTACCAGGGTTTGCTTTTCTATAAGCTCTAACGCCTTTTTTTGTCATACCTGCACCTTCTTTGACTGTGCGGAAGTTGCGTTTTTTTCCTTTAGTAGTTTTTCTAATTGCCATTATATTATTTTATACTTTGTTTTTCCGTCTTCTCGGTATGCTTGTAATATACGGTTACGGTTCTCCTCAGGGCTTACGTACGAGACGTGAAGCCAATCAGGGTTTTTTTCTGATCCAAACTCCCATATGAGTTGATCAAAATCTAATTCATTTTTTATAAACTCAAACATTTCAGCGTTTGTTTTATGTTTAAATGAATCGTCTATGTCAATTGCTCTACCTTGGCAATGTTGCGACTTAGTACTTCCACCTATAGCTTTATTAAGTTCTGGTCCACGATAAAACGAGTTTATCTTTACAGGTCCACCAACCCACTCTCTAATAGGTTCAAATACATTTTTAGCAACAATTTGCATATTGTTTAAATGATATTCTGTAGGTATGTTGTCTATACAAAGGCGTGTAGCAGTTATGCTATACACACCTTCTTTCATAGATACATGTTTACTTATATTCATCTTACAATTTAAATGCTTCGATAGTACTTTTTTGTGTGCTTGAAAGCGCTGCTACAAATTTATCTTTAGCCATTTTTATAACAAGGTGTCCTTCGTTACGAAATAACGAATCTTTTTCTTCGTCAGTTCTATCGCTTTCAGCAATAGCTCTAACAGCTGTCACTATTGCAACTGAATCCATAGCTGCTATTACATCAGCAGCCGCTTGTTCATCTGTGTACTCAATCATAATTTTAATTTTAAAATGTTAATTATTAGTTATTTATTGTTATTATATATTTACTTGTTTTTAAGTTTTTTTACCTCTGCAGAAAGCTCTTGTATTGCTTTTGCCATTATAGGTATTAAATTACCATATTTAGCTTCAAGTCTGTCTTCACTTATTTCGTACACTAAATCAAGTATATCATTGTCATTATTTGGCATTGCTTCTTGAAAATCTTGAGCAATAAAACCAACTCTTGATTTACCTTGCTTTGCTTCAGCCATATGTTCTGGTCTGAAGTCCCATGTAAATTTAACAGGTTTTAATTTGTTTATAAATTCTAAACCATAAGGACTTTCTTCAATATCTGATTTATCACGACCATCTGAAAGTGCCGCAATACTTTGGTCAGCACATCTAAACGCGCTAATATTAGCATCACCAAGTGTTATTTCGTTATCCACGCCTGCGGCTGATGCAGCAGCATTAAAACCTATTATAATATTATTATCACCAGTGGTTAAATCATTTGCACCACTATTACCAGCACCAGAACCTATTATTGTATTTTTAACACCTGTCGAAATATCATTTCCAGCTTCGTACCCTAATCCAACATTATACCCATCAGCCCCAGCATTTTGATTTTCTAAAGCTTTATATCCTACAGCAGTACTTTTTCCTTGTGTATCTTCAGTAGCTAAAGCATAATGACCTATAGCAATATTATAATGACCTGTGGTTAACGAGTTACCAGCAAAACCACCAATTAATGTATTTTTAACACCTGTTGTAACATTTTCACCAGCATTATATCCTATCGCGACATTGTATGCATCTGCACCTGCGTTTTGTAAGATTAAAGCACTGTAACCTATAGCTACATTCCTACCATGCGTGTCTTCAGTGGATAAAGCGTAACCACCAATAGCAACATTATTACTACCACCTGCTAAATTATCACCAGCGAGTCCACCTACTAAAGTATTGTGAATACCTGTTGTAACAGAAGCACCCGCGTTATGTCCAATAGCAACATTTAAAGCTTCACCGTTATAATTTTGTAGTTTTAATGCCGACCAACCAATAGCAACACTTCTAGTACCAGTATCTTCTGAAGTTAAAGCTTCGTGTCCTATAGCAATATTATAACTTCCCGTGGTTAAAGCATCACCTGCTAAACCACCCATAATAGTATTATTTATACCTGTTGAAATATTACCTCCCGTGTTATAACCTATAGCTATATTGTAAGCATCACCATCATAATTTTGTGACGCCAGCGCGTCGTGTCCTATCGCAACACTTCTACTTCCCGTATCTTCACTACTTAAAGCATTATAACCTATTGCTACGTTTTTTTCACCTGTTGTTAACGCGTCACCTGCTTGAGCGCCTAATAATGTATTTTTAATACCTGTTGTAACAGCTTGCCCAGCGTTATATCCAACAGCTGTATTAAAAGAGTCAGCATCCGCGTTTTGCACTTTTAAAGCATAACGTCCTATAGCTACGTTTCCTCCACGAGTATCCTCAGTAGATAACGCTTGATAACCTATTGCCACGTTAGTAGAACCTGTGGTTAACGCATCACCGGCTAGACCACCAACAATCGTATTTTGAACACCTGTTGTAACTGATAAACCAGCATCTTTACCAACTGCAACATTAAAAGCATCAGCTCCTGCGTTTTGAGTTTTTAAAGCTCTATAGCCAATAGCTACATTATTACTACTTGCATCTTCTGTGCTAAGAGCTTCTTTACCTACTGCAACATTGTTAGAACCTGTTGTTAGCGCATCTCCTGCTAGGCCACCAATAATAACATTATCAGCACCTGTTGTAACAGAGAAACCAGCATTATAACCTACGGCCACGTTATAAACATCTGTATCAGAGGTATTATTTTGATTTTTTAACGCATTATTTCCTATAGCAACATTTGCATCACCTAGTGTTTCAGCGCTTAAAGCTCTATAACCTAAAACAGCATTAGTATTACCTTCTGTCAAAGCACCACCAGCTAAACCTCCTACTAATACATTAAACGCACCTGTTGTAACTGCTGTACCAGCTGTATATCCTATCGCAACATTGTACGCGTCTGCACCTGCGTTTTGTAATGTTAAAGCACCATACCCAACTGCTACATTTTTACCATGCGTGTCTTCAGTAGACAAAGCATAACCACCAATAGCAACATTGTGACTACCACCTGCTAAATTATCACCAGCAAGCCCACCTATTAAAGTATTGTGAACACCTGTTGTAATAGTTAAACCAGCTTGATGACCTATAGCTACGTTGTATGCGCTACCGTTAAAATTTTGGTCTCTTAAAGCCTCTCTACCAATAGCGACACTTCTAGAGCCAGTATCTTCCGTTGATAAAGCGTTATACCCTAAAACTACATTATCAATACCTGTAGTTAAAGCAGATCCAGCTAAACCACCAATTATAGTATTAGCGGTACCTGTTGTAACAGCATTACCAGCAGAATAACCTATAGCTATGTTATATGTATCTGTATCACTTGCTGGGTTCATAATTCCTAATGCCGAATTACCAATTGCCACATTTCTAGCGCCATTAACGTTTGTTGCTAAAGCAGAGTCACCAATAGCTGTGTTATAGCTTCTATCTGTTGTAGCGCCACCAGCGTTAAATCCTATAAAAGTATTTTGCCCACCTGTAGTTAAAGCATCACCTGATAAACTACCTATAATAGTGTTTCTAATACCAGATGTCATTAATTGACCAGCTGTATATCCTATAGCTACGTTATGACCATCACTATTAACGTTTAAAAGTTCTAAAGCACCAGAACCTAAAGCAACATTTTTACTACCGCCAGTTTCTGAGCTTAAAGCCTGCATACCAACAGCTACATTATAACCACCTGTTGTTAAAGAGTCGGCTGCAAAAGTACCTACAATAGTGTTTCTAATACCTGTTGAAACACCTTGACCAGCAGCGTGTCCAATTGCTATGTTATAAGCTTCAGCTCCAGCATTTTGAACTTGTAACGCACCCTTACCTATAGCTACGTTATGCCCATGCGCATCTTCTGCAGACAAAGCTAAATAACCAATAGCAATATTATTAGAACCAGTAGTAAGAGCGTCACCTGCTTGACCACCAATTAAAGTATTATTTATACCTGTTGTAACTGCTGTACCAGCCTGATGTCCTACCGCAGTGTTATAAGCATCTACACCTGCGTTTTGTTGAGCTAAAACTCTATAACCAACAGCTGTATTTGTGCCATGTTCATCTTCTGAGCCTAAAGCGTTATTACCTATAGCCACGTTATAACTACCCGTAGTTAAGGCATCTCCAGCGAGCCCACCTATTAATGTGTTATTTATACCTGATGTTGTAGCTCCACCTGCACCATAACCTACACCAGTGTTATAATTATTAGAGCTAGTATTTTGACCTCTTAAAGCGCCATAACCAACAGCGGTACTGAAATTACCGCCAGTTTCTGTTTCAAGAGCAGCAAACCCCAAAGCAACATTATGCATACCAGTTGTAACACTGTCACCGGCTAAACCACCTATCAATGTATTTCTAATACCTGTCGAAATATCATTACCTGCGTCTGATCCTACAGCAACATTGTAAGAATCTGTTCCGGCGTTTAGAGCTTGTAATGCACCTGTACCTACAGCTACATTGTGTCCATGTGCGTCCTCTGCGGATAAAGCTAAATAACCTATAGCGACATTTGATTCACCAGTTGTTAACGCGTCGCCGGCAGCAGCGCCTATTAAAGTGTTTTTTGTACCTGTCGTTATTAGTTTACCAGTTTCGTAACCTATACCGGTATTAAGATTATCACCATCACTATCCATTGTAGCTAAACTGTTATAGCCTACTGCCACGTTTTTTGATTCACTACCGTTAGCGTTTGACATAGCACCGTAACCTAAAGCAACATTTCTAGTTCCTGATGTAAGATTCATACCAGCAAAAGCGCCTAATAAAGTAACGGTAGCTGCTGAGGTTATATCTTCACCAGATCTATAACCAACAGCGACGTTATAATCACCTACTACGTTTCCTTGTCCCATAGATAAACCACCAACTGAAGTATTAAATTTACCTGTTGAAACAGCATACCCAGCGTTATAACCTACAGCAGTATTATAAGCATGAGCTCCAGCATTTTGAGATGTTAACGCTTTACGCCCTATAGCTGTGTTATAACCATGTGAGTCTTCCGCACTAAGTGCTAAATAACCTATGGCGGTATTATAATTACCTGTTGTTAATGCATCACCGGCTTGACCACCTATGATTGTGTTTTGAGTGCCTGTTGTAATACTAAAACCAGACATGTGACCCACAGCTGTATTATATGTATCTGTGCTCGAAGTATTGTTTTGATTGAGTAAAGAATAAGTTCCTACAGCAACATTTTTTTCACCTTGTGTTTCTGCGTTTAACGCACCATAACCAACCGCAACATTATCATCAGAACTTGTTAATGCAGTACCTACTAGTCCTCCTATTAAAATATTTCTAACACCTGTATTTATTGATGTACCAGCATTATAGCCAATAGCAGTATTGTCATCACCTGAAGTTATAGCGTCTAACGCACCTATACCTACACCTGTATTGTATTGCGCAGAAGACAATGTACCAGTAGTACTATGCCCAATAAGCAATGAACCTGTAAAGTTTGTACCTTCAGACTTAAATGCTAAAGCATTGCTTGTTCCTCCGTATAACTCTGTAAAGTTATCGTTACATATATCAAAAGCGTCTCTTAGTGAACTTCCAGTGCCATCATTAGCAGCAGAGCCAATTCCAATGTTTTGCTTAGCCATTTATTTTTATTTTATTATTTCTATTTATTTTCTAATTCTTTTACTTTAGCAGATAATTCTTGCACAGCTTTAACTAATATAGGAACTAAGTTACTATATTTAGCTTCAATTCTTTCTTCGCTAATTTCATAAACTAAATCAAGTATTTCGTTTTCATCGTTAGGCATAGCCTCTTGTAGTTCTTGTGCTATAAAACCTACGCGTTTTTTACCTTGCTTAACTTCAGACATGTTTTCTGGTCTAAAGTCCCATGTAAATTCTACAGGTCTTATAGTATCTATAAAGTCTAAACCAAACTTACTGTCTTTTATATCTGTTTTATCTCTACCATCTGATAATGCTGCAATTGATTGATCAGCACATCTAAACGCGCTAATATTAGCATCACCAAGTGTTATTTCGTTAGATACATCTACCGCTGAAGCTGCTGCTTGATAACCTATAACTGTATTATTACTACCAGTTGTTAAACTTGCAGCTACTTCAGACCCTAACAAAGTGTTTTGCACACCTGTTGATACAGCCATACCAGCTCCATATCCAAATGCAGCGTTTCCTCCAGAAGCTCCAGCATTTAAAACTTTAAGTGCTGAATGACCTACAGCAACGTTTGCTCCATGACCATCTTCTGCACTTAACGCAAGATATCCTATAGCCACATTTTCAGAACCTGTCGTAAGCGCATCACCTGCTAAACCACCAACAATCGTATTTTGAACACCTGTTGTTATATCATTACCAGCTTGATAACCCATTGCCACGTTATAACTATCACCATTATAATTTTGATTTGCTAAAGTACCAAAACCTACAGCTACAGCTTTACTACCTGTATCCTCTAAACTTAAAGCACTTTTACCAATAGCAACATTACTACCTCCAGTGGTTAACGCATCACCTGCTGATCCTCCTATTAATGTATTATTTTTACCTGTTGTAACATTTTCACCAGCATTATATCCTACAGCTACATTATAAGCCTCATCACCTGCATCTTGAAGTCTTAAAGCTCTATAACCAATAGCTACATTTCTTCCATGTGCATCTTCCGTCATCAAAGATTCATAACCAAAAGCAGTATTAGCAGATCCAGTTGTTATTGCTGTACCAGCATCAAATCCTACTACTACATTAGAAACTCCTGTAGTTAAAGCATCAGCGGCAAAAGCACCCATAATAGTATTACCCGTACCTGTTGATACGCTTGTTCCTGCATCAAATCCTACTGCTACATTATAAGCGTCTGCCCCAGCGTTTTGTAATCTTAAAGCTCTATAACCAATAGCTACATTATTTCCATGCGCGTCTTCTGTTTGTAAAGCTTCATAACCAAAAACGGTATTAGCAGATCCACTTGTTATTCCGCTTCCAGCCTTGTAACCTGTGAGTGTGTTAGCTGCTCCAGTTGTTAAAGCGTCTCCTGAAAGGCCTCCAATAATAGTGTTTAAAGTTCCTGTTGTTACTGAAATACCAGAGCTATATCCTACGGCGGTGTTGAACGCATCAGCCCCAGCGTTTTGAACGGATAAAGCCGCATAACCTATAGCTACATTTGTCCCGTGAGCGTCTTCTTGAGAAAGAGCAGCATATCCTACAACAGTATTTCTAACACCAGTAGTGAGAGCATCACCAGCTAAACCACCTATCAACGTGTTTTCAGTACCTGTTGTAACAGCTGCACCTGATAAATATCCAACTGCTACATTATACGAGTTTGCGCCTGTATTTTGTTGAATTAATGAATTTAAACCTATAGCTACAGTCGTACCATTCTCGTCTTCAGAAGACAAAGCTTGGTAACCTATAGCAACATTACCACCACCAGTAGTAATAGCGTCACCTGCAAACGCGCCAATTAAAACATTTTGAATAGATGCTGTAACAGAAACTCCAGCGCTTGATCCTATAGCAACGTTATAAGCGTCTGCTCCAGCATCTGCAACCGCAAGAGCTTGATGCCCTATAGCAACGTTATGACTACCGGTATCTTCAGCGCCTAAAGCACTAAAACCTATAGCTATATTTCTTGTACCTGTTGTTAATGCGTCACCAGCACCACCTCCTAATAAGGTATTATATATACCTGTTGTAACAGCAGTACCAGCGGAATATCCTACCGCTGTATTAAACGCATTATCTCCCGCATCTTGATTTAATAAAGCAAAAGCCCCAATAGCAACGTTATGTCCAAACGTATTTTCAGCACTTAAAGCACTTCGACCAATAGCAACATTATAATCACCTGTAGTTAAAGCATCCCCAGCAAAACCACCAATTAAAGTATTACTAATACCTGTTGTAATAGCATAACCTGCATCATATCCAACTGCTACATTGTAAGCGTTAGCGCCTGCGTTTAATGTTTTTAAAGCGCCTGCTCCAATAGCTACATTATAACCATGTTCAGTTTCTGTAGACAAAGCATTATATCCTAAGGCAGTATTATAAATACCTGTTGTTAAAGCATCGCCAGCTTCACCACCTATTAATGTATTTCTTACACCTGATGAAACATTTCTACCTGCTGCATGTCCTACCGCAGTATTGTAACCAGATCCATTATAATTTAGATCTTCTAAAGCATGAAAACCTATAGC
>VMHT01112116.1_pt1 | contig 42522 bp, 53 predicted proteins | sample 4693611 | NCBI WGS metagenome assembly VMHT01 (sample SAMN12280063, study PRJNA550983) | marine metagenome | isolation source: seawater sampled from same location over 5 years 0.02-0.2 micron viral filtrate | place: USA: collected off the coast of southern California halfway between the port... ...
TCTTCAGAGTGACTAACTTTGAACATCAAGCCTTACTTTCGTAAAGTCTTTATTGGTAAAGAAACCAAAGAAACCAGTAAACTTGTCTACTAATTGTCTCAATGAAAGTTTATCATTGACTCTAACTTCATCAATAACTTTCTTGCCTTGAGTTTGCACTAATACTTCTTGAGCATTAGAACAACTATCTTGCACAAGAATCTCAGTCCCTTGTATATCTGCAATCATCTTATGAGTTGATGATGCTGACATGTCAAAGGGTGAGCAAGTTACTTTAAGTTTACCATAGGTAAAAACTATATTGCCATTATCATTCGTTGTAATTAATGGTGTTTCTGAGTAGATTTTATTTTTTGCTACTCGCAAAATTAAGTTGTCAGTTGCCATGTTATTATCCTTTCATGGTGGTTAATGTTTAATATAATAAATAAATATATATTACACAAGTAATAATATATATTTTTTATTAATGTTGGTAAATCGCAACACTTTTCGCATTGAGATTTGAACCACTACAAAGAACACAAGTTTCACATGTAGCTCGTCTTCCAGCCTCTTTAGAGGCAGGGCAAAGCACTTCTTTTGTCTTGTCAAGCACTTCGTCTTTCTGCATAACTCTAAAGGTTCGTAGTCCTTTAGACCAGAATTTCTTTGACTCTTCGTAAGAGTCTGCACTCATCATGCTGATATCACTTCTTACATCACAACTACTGTTGTGAGATTGATGTGTATAGCTTGTATGTTTCTTAGCTTTGGATAGTAAACTATCCCAGATGTAGCTAGGTACTGCACTAGGGTCACCATAAGTACCAAGTCTTACGACTTGATTATCGCCTAAACTTTGTATGTCTTTGTGGTTGTTAACCACTGGATAAGCACCTTTCATTAATTGTTTATAAACAATTAAAACACCTTGGGCTAGATTGACATAGCAAGTTCTGCCTTTAGCTTGTTTTCTATCTGGTTCAGTAGTAACTGAACCTCTATGCTTACAACTACCACAAATTGAGTAGTCCTCGCCAGTTTTACTGGCAAGTCTTGGGTCTATATCACTTCGTATGATATAGGTTTGTGCCATGTTACCAGTCTTTTTGTTCAAACTTTGTGGTAAATATACCACACTTATTGACTTGCCATCTATCAAGGATTTACCTTGATAAATGACAAAACCTTTAGGTTTTTTGTTATTATTCAGCATGTTCAATCCTTATCTTTTTAATATTTGATGCGAAATCACTATTAGAAAGCTCATAAGCCTTGCTTTGTATTTCATGATTTGTTTGTTTATACAAATCTTTGTAGTAATCTTCCAATTCCCAACCAAATTTCTCAAGTCTTTCACCAACTTCGTTGGTTAATTTATCTATATGTTCCAAATCTTTTTGGATAACTTCTAGTCTTTCATCAAAGCCATCTGGCAATGTTGTTTGTAAAACAATTTTATGTGTCATGTTAAGTCCTTTCTGTAAGTTGTTGTAATATATCACTACTACTTCCAAAAGAAGTAAGTAGTAGTTATATATAATAAGTTGTTATTTCCAGCTATTATCATATTCTATGATATTTGCTAAAGCAAAATAAACTATGGATAATAATCCATAACCAATAAAGCTTATTGCCATAATGTCTGGTGTTACACCAAGACTTGGTGCAAAGCAAAGTAAAACAAGACTTAAGAAACTTAAGACTCCACTAATTGCAGAGATTTTTAAACAAAGTTTAGATTGAAACATAAAATCTAACATATTTTTCCTTTCACAGTTGGTTGTTGTCTAAGTAGTATATAACAAAAATATATATAATACATAAGTATTATTATATATATTTTTGTATACTACTAAAGGTTTTGGACTTTGTCAACTGCATTGAATTTATTATATAAATTAGACTTCAAAACTTCGTTACATGCATTCGCATAGACATATCACAGACCTGCACACATATGCACACATATTAGGCATATTCGCACACATACTCGCACATATATGCACTCACACACACGAAACCTGCACAAAAATTAGGCAACTGCACAAAAATTAGGCATATCAATGGTATTGATGAGGGGGGACAGGAAAAACTAGCCACCTTTTATATATATAAAAAAGGGTACCCCCAAAAAAATACCAAATAAAACCATAATGTACTACACAATTAGTGGTGTACAATAGGTAGTAGCCAATAACAGCAGCAACTACTACATATATGGGGGGAGTTCTAAAGAATTATGGGGGGAGTTTCAGAATAGTCTATACAATATTGAGCACGAGAGATGCAATAGAGTTATATAGACTATGTATCACATATTCTAGTGATACTTTTATTTTGTCTCCTCAGGGGTTACCTTTAACCCTGGAAAACTTAGTAGAAGTATAGCATACTTTTTTAATTCTGGCAAGTTATTTTTTAATTTGTTTATAATTTAAACTATGTTATAATACAAACTATGAAAAAAGATAAACATCTTCTATATGCTCACTTAGATGATAGAGGTTTACGTGACCTTATAAAAGAATTAGCATCATATCGTAAGAAACCTAATGCAGGTAGGGACTTAATTGAGATGAGACGTGAGTATATGCGAAGATGTGAAGAAAGGAAACTAAATATGGCTGAGAAAAAAGCTAAGAAATTACCTGAAGGACAAAAAGTTGAGATGCTCCAAAGAGCACAGAAGAAATATAACTCTTTTGCAAAAAATACTTTACCTAGTGGGTTGTCTCCTATGCAGGAAAAGTTTTGTTTGGAGTACATTGCAACAGGTGACACCTTAACTGCATGGAAAGCAGCAGGATATAAAGACTGTAGGACTGAGGCAGATACTCGTGCAGAAAGTAAAAGACTTTTAAAGAATGATAAGATTGAAGAAAGATGTAATCAGATTAGAGAAGATGCAATAAAAGATGTAGGTCTTAATATTAATGAAGTTGTAAAGAAGTTTATGAAAGTTTATGACAGAGGTATGGAAGAAAATGATTTAACAAACTCTAATAGAGCAATGGAGTTTATTGGTAAGCACATGGGTATGTTAATTGAACGACAAGAAATTAAACAAGAGGTAACTAACAAATCTCCTGAAGAATTAGAAAGAGAGATTAAGCATTACGAAAATGTTGTTAAACTTGAAAGTGGTAATAACTAAAATTAATTTATATCTATTTTATATAATGGTAGGTATATTATTTAGTTGGCTTATATATATATTTAGTATGGCAGTTTGGAATACATTTTGTAGAGGTTGTCCTGCTACTTGGTATGTAACTAATGTTCAACCTTTACTTCCTAAAATTAAACCTAAAATTATTATTGAAGAAGATGAAGAAGATTGGGAAGACAGTGAATTTTAAATGGCATATAATCACTACCACAATAAATACTATAATAAACAAATTAAACCTAAACAGTATAAAAGTCCAGTTGTTATGTGGTCTTCTGAATTGGTTCGTAACGAAGAGGGTGAAGAAAGTTATCAAAAAAAGTGATAAGTGAAAATTTAATTAAACTTAGAGAGTTATACTTTCAAAGAGCAGTACAACAATCTAAAGATAGCTTCCTACATTTTGTAGGTTTATTTGCTCCTACTCTTGTACCTGATTGGGTAATGGGTAAACATATACAAGTTATCTCTGATAAATTACAAAAGGTTGAGAGTGGTGAAATAAAAAGACTGATGGTCTTCTTACCTCCACGTTCTTCTAAGTCAGTAATCTGTTCTAAATTATTTCCTGCATGGTATGTAGGTAGACATCCACAACATGAAATACTGTGTGTCTCACACTCTGACCAACTGGCTTCAGACTTTGGTAGGTCAGTAAGAGATTTAGTTAACTTTGATTTATTTAATAATGTTTTTCCTAGTGTAAGTTTAAGAAGTGATGTAAGAGCAGCAGGTAAATGGAAAACAAATGAAGGTGGAACTTATTATGCTGCAGGTGTTAGAAGTCAGATAGCTGGTCGTGGTGCACATATAGCAATCTTAGATGACGTAATGTCTGAAGAAGATTCATTCTCTGCAACAGGTAGAAGATATGTAAAAGAGTGGTACCCCTCAGGATTAAGAACTCGTATTATGCCTAATGGTTCAATAGTTATTATTAATACTCGTTATCATGAAGATGATTTATGTGGTTGGCTGTTAAGACAAGAATCACAAGTTGAATTAGAAAACAAATGGGAAGTTATAAAAATACCTGCTTGGGTAGATGAAGATACAAGTAAGTTATTAAAGTTACCTGTAGGGTCTTCGTACTTTCCTGAATGGAAATCAAAAGAAGTTTTAAAGAATGATGAAGAAGAAATAAAAGCAAGTAATGGTTCACGTTATTGGGAATCATTATATATGCAAAATCCTGTACCTGATGAAGGTGGTCTTATAAAAAAGAAATGGATTGAATGGTGGGATTATGATGAACCACCTGAATGTAATTATATTATACAAACATATGATACTGCATTCTCAACAAAGACAACTGCTGACTTTAGTGTAATACAAACTTGGGGAATCTTTGAAGATATAGAAACAGATTCTAATGGTGTTGAAAGATGGGTATCTAATTTAATTTTATTAGGAAATGAACGAGGAAGATTTGATTATCCTACATTAAGAATGAAAGCACAAGAACTCTATGATTATCATAAACCTGATGTATGTATTATAGAAAAGAAGGCAAGTGGACAATCACTAATCCAGGACATGCGAAGAGCAGGTCTGCCTGTTTTGGATTATATACCTGATAGAGATAAGACTGCAAGAGTATATGCAGCAACCCCATTAATGGAAGCAGGGAGAGTCTGGTTGCCAAAAGGCAAAGAATGGAGTGATGATTTATTTAGTGAAGCAATAATGTTTCCTAATGGAAGACATGATGACCAAGTAGATGCAATGACAATGGCAATACATTACATGAAAGAGTCTTGGAATTTAACTCATCCAGATGACCCTGATTATGATGAAGGGTATGAAAGAAAAAAAAGAGTTGCATACTGGAAATTTTAAGTGTATAATATTAACCATTAACAACTGTGAAAGAGTAATATGGCAACTGAAAAAAATCCCTTTGAACCTATTCCTGATATGGAAGAGATTACACAGGACAATATTGAAATAGAAGAACAAGATGTAGCTACGAATCCTGAAAGTGTTATGATGATGGATGATGGTTCAGCAGTAGTAGACCTTACAGGTAAACCTGCTATGATGTCTGAAGAAGAAATGGAAGGTGGACATTATGATAACTTAGTACCTTTCTTAGATGAAACAGAGTTAGATGATATAGCAAGTGAAGTTATTGAAAAATATACAGCAGATAAATCTTCAAGAGGAGAATGGGAACAAACATTTGAAAGAGGATTTGATTTACTAGGTTTAAAACTAAAAGAAACTTCAGAACCCTTTGAAGGTGCATGTACTGCAGTTCACCCACTCTTAATAGAGTCAGCAGTGAAGTTTCAATCTAAAGCATCACAAGAATTATTTCCACCAGGTGGTCCTGTTAAATCTCAAATAATTGGAGTAGAAACAGCAGATAAACAGCAACAAGCAGAACGTGTTAAACAGTTTATGAATTATCAGATAACTGATGTTATGCCTGAATACTTTCATGAGTTTGAAAGAATGTTATTTCATCTACCTATTATAGGTTCAGCATTTAAAAAGATTTATTATGATGCATCTATAGATAGACCTTGTTCAGAGTTTGTACCTGTTGACCAGTTCTATGTTTCTTATCATGCATCAGACTTAAGAAAAGCTGATAGATATACACATGTTATTTTAAGAAACCCAAATGATTTAGCAAAAGATATTGCAGCAGGAGTCTATGAAGATTTAGAATTACCTGAAGCAACTTCAGTTGACCCTACAAGTATGTCAATGAAAGTTGACGAGATAATGGGTACGTCAGTTCCTGAAGATACTGACCCTCAATATACTTTATTAGAGCAACATTGTTATTTAGATTTACCTGAACCTTATGGTGATGAAGAAGGAATTGCTTTACCTTATATTGTTACAGTTGAAGAACAATCAAGAAAAGTTTTATCTATAAGAAGAAACTATAATGAAGATGACCCAAAAAAACAAAAGAAGATGTTCTTTACTCATTATAAGTTTGTACCTGGTTTTGGTTTTTATGGTTTAGGTCTTATACATTTCTTAGGTAATCTAACTATGACTGCAACTGCAGCTATGAGAAACTTAGTTGACTCTGGTCAGTTTGCAACATTACCTGCAGGATTTAAAGCTAAAGGTGTAAAGGTAGTTGGTGATAATGAACCATTAGCTCCTGGTGAATTTAGAGATGTAGAATCTACTGGTATTGATTTAAATAGAGCCATTGTTCCATTACCTTATAAAGAACCTTCTAATACATTATTTCAGATGTTAGGTTTTATTGCTGGAGCTGGACAAAAGTTTGCAGACTCTACTGAAAAAGTTATTAGTGATTCAACTAATTATGGACCAGTAGGTACAACTATGGCATTACTAGAAGCATCTAGTAAATTTTTTAGTGCCATACATAAAAGAATACATAACTCTCAGAAAGAAGAGTTTAAGATATTGGCAAGGATTAATTTTGAATCCTTACCTGACCAATATCCATATGAAGTTCCTGGTGGAAGTCCTACAATATTTAAACAGGACTTTGATGGTAAGGTTGACGTAATTCCTGTCAGCGACCCAAACATACCATCTAGTGCACATAGATTAATGCTTTCACAGTTGGCATTACAACTCGCTAGTCAAGCACCCCCAGGAAGCTACAATATACAAGCACTCCATAGAACTATTTTAGAAGCTGCTAATATGCCTAACTTAGATATGATATTGCCACCACAACAACGACCACAGGCACTTGACCCTGTATCAGATATACAAAATGCAGTAAAAGGTGTACCTATTGCAGCTTTTCCAGGACAAAATCATATGGCACATATTACAGTTAAGACTGCATATATGTCTGACCCTATGAATGGAGGTAGTCCAATTATGGAAAAAGTTAAACCAGTTCTTGAATCAAATATAAAAGAACATATGATTATGAAATATCAAGAAGAAATGAATGGAATGGTAAATGGAATGGTATCAGGAGTTGCAACTGACCCTGCAACCTTACAACAAGTACAAGCACAAGCTGCTCAACAAATTTCACAAGCTAACCAAGCAATGGGTGTACCTCAATCCCCAGAACAACAAATGGTTGAGCTTGAGAAACAAAGACTTAAAATTGAAGAAGAAAAATTAGGTCTTGATGCACTACAAGAAGCTGCTAGTTTATCTGTTAAACAACGTGAACTAACTCTTAAAGAAGAAGACCAAGGTATTAAAGCACTTAAAGAAGGTGCTTCAATAGCAATTAAGAGAACAGAGAACGAAAAAAATAGACAATCTAAAATTGCAGAAACAACAATAAAAACTCTTGGGAAGTTAGCTCAAGAAGAAATAAAAGGAGAAAACTAATATGAATAATAAACCAATTATAAGTGGTCCAGGACCAGATACTTTTGGAGACTCAAGTAAATTAACAACTGAAAACTTTTCTATTAGAGCAAAGAAAGCTGTTAAGAGACAAGACCCAGGCTATGCTTATCAACCAGCAGGTGGTAGTAAAGTAAAAGGTTAAATTATTTATGGACAATATTCTAAAAGAAATTGGACATGAAATAGATAAAGAAATAAGTCAGATTCAAGTAATGTTAGGGGATGGAGTCTGTGAGGATTATGCCCAATATAAACAAATGGTAGGTTCAATAGTAGGTTTAAAAAAATCTAAAGAACTTATTAAAACAATATATACTAACATGATAAATGGAGATGATGATGCAGACGATTAAAATGCCACAAGCAATTAAAAATGATAAATGGACTAACAAAGATGAATTACCTGACCCTACAATATTACCAGAGTTACCAGGTTACCATGTACTGGTTCGCCCTGTTTCAATAAAAGATAAAACTAAAGGTGGTATTATGCTACCTGAATCTGTTAAGAGTGATATTGCTTATTTAACAACAGTAGGTAGAGTATTAAAGATAGGAGATATAGCATATAAAGATGATGATAAATTTCCTAATGGACCTTGGTGTAAAATAGGTGACCATGTATGTTATGGTAAACACACAGGTCAAAAACTTTTATATAAAGGAGTAAGACTTATATTGTTATTTGATGACCAAATAATTATGAGAGTACAAAATCCTAAAGATTTAGATACAACTTATAATCTATCTAATTAATATGAAAGAAAAATTAAAACAAGCCTTTCTGTCTCATGCAGATGGTCATGTTAAAAAACATGTTGCAAATGTTGAAGTGTTATTAAATAATCCTATGGGTATAGCTCAACATGGTGACATACTTACTGAAGTTGAAAAAGAACTTGAAGAAGTGGCGAAGTACGAAGATTTAATTAATGTAATGAATAAATATTTTTAAAGGAGTAGTATTATGTTATTAACTAAAAAAATAATAAAGTTCTCTAACACATATTTTATAAAAATTCCTGAAGCTATGAAAGGTTTATGGGATTTATCTGAAAATCGTTGGGGATATAAAAAGGTAAAAAATAATGACTAAACTATGTGCAAGGGGGAAAAATGCTGCGAAACGTAAATTTAAAGTTTATCCAAGTGCGTATGCAAATGCGTATGCTTCTAAAATCTGTGCAGGAAAAATTAAAGACCCTAGTGGAAAAAAGAAAAAAGATTGGAAAGGCTCTGCAAAAAAAATGGTTGTTGGTAAAAAGGTGGGTAAACCACAAGGTAAAGTTGCTAGGGGTTGTGGTGCAATTATTCCTACTAGAAAGAAAAAAACCAAGTATGCTTAAATTTAGAAAAAGACCTAAGTTAAAAGATGATGAATAAATATACACAAAGACAATGGGATAGAACTGTAGGTTATGGTAAAGTTCCAGATAAATATAAATTAAAAGAAGAAAAAAAGAATGGCTAAAAAAGGTGGACTTAAAAAATGGTTTAAAGAAGATTGGGTAGATATATCTACAGGTAAACCATGTGGCAGAAAATCTGCTAAGTCTTCAAAAAGAAAATATCCAGTCTGTAGACCTAAGGCAGTTGCAAATAAAATGACTGCTTCACAAAAGTCATCTGCAGTTAAAAGAAAAAGAAATAAAAGTAATGCTGGACCTAAACCAACTTCCATAAAGTACCCTATTAGTGCAAGTGGGAGGAAACAAAAAACAAGAAGGAAAACATAATGATAGACCCATTTACAGCCTTTGCAGCCTTAAAAGCTGCTAGTAGTAGTATTTCTACTGCTATAAAAGTTGGTAAAGATTTAACTTCAATGGGTGGTGCAGTTTCTAAGTGGGCAAAAGCTGAAGCTAGTCTACAAGTAGTTGCTAATCATAAACCAGGAATGTTTGGAAAATTAACTGGTGTTGAGCAAAATGCTATTGATGCTCATTTTAGAAACGAAGAAGCTAAAAGACTTCGTGATGAAATGAGAGAACTGTTTGTTCTTTATGGTTCTCCAGGTCAATGGGATAGATTGCAAAGTGAGATTGCTGCTGAAAGAGCACGTCAAGCTGCTGCAGTTAAAGAACAACTACGAAAGCAAAAGTTACGACATAATATTATTATAGGTGTTGTGTTAGGAATTATTGGTTTTGGTTTAATAACTTTAGAAATAATGTACTTGAAAGGAATGTTATAATGAAGAAATCTAAAATGGGTTATGCTGGTGGCAAGAAAGTTAAAATGGGATATGCTGGTGGTAAAAAAGTTAAGATGATGAATGCAGGTGGAATTATTTCAGGTCCTAAATGAGTGAACTAATATCCAACATACCTTTTTTTAGGTGTTGGGTAAGGAAGGAGTTTACTCATAGTCATCAAAAATATCATGGGGAATATTTACATGGACTAGCAATTGCAGTTAATTGTATGCCTGATAGATGTTTAAGTTTCCAAGTTGTATTTACAGGTTGTGAAGCTGAAGAAAAAAATTTACATGGTGGTGCTATGTGGGCACGAATGCCAATCACAGGTTTAATAGGTGATATACCTTTAGATGAATGGACACCTCCTATGGAAACACACTATGCTCAACCTTGGGATTGTCCAAGTCATAATCATAGTGTGATTGTTATGGACAGAGTTAGTTCAAGTCCTTGGTTATGTAAAGTAAATGGAGAATTTTATACTGGTAAATATTATTTTACTGTAGACTTTACAGGTAATGCAGTGGCAGATGACCCTGCACAACATAAACAATCTCATGTATTACATTTAACTTCAGGACCATATAAAGGTGCAATGGTAGCTTTACCTAATAATAGAGTTAGAGTTACAAGTCCTGCAATGTGGTCAGCAGGTGAAGGTGCTCCAGATTTTATACCTTCACAATATAAACATACTGCTGAATGTCATGATGATTATATGGATGTTAATAAAACATTTGATAATTTATATAATGGTAAAAATAAAAAATGAATGAAAGAACAGTTAAAGGTGTAGTTGCTGCATTAAAGAAAGCATCAAAGGCACATGCAGCACAAGCTAAAAAATTAGAAAAGATGTTAAATAAAAAATAACTCTTGTATCTCATAGGGTTGTATAGTATTATAAATACTTTATAACTTTACGTAATCGTTTGGTTCGTAACAAATGGAGATAATATGTCTAAAGAAGAAGAAACATGGAGTAAAATAGATACTTCAAAAAAAGAAGATACAGAAGATAAAGTAGATTTTGAGGTTGAAAAACCTTCAGTAGATTCTAAAGCTAAAGAAATGGCAGAAGTTGTTAAACAAGAAGTTGAAGTTGAACAAGAAAAGCCAGTTGAAGAAAAAGTAGAAGTAGAAGCTAAAGAAGAAACTCAACCAGTTGAACAAAAGTCTGAAGAAGAAAAAGCAACTGAAGGCATTGAAGGTAAACGTGCTGAAAAAAGAATCAGACAATTAGTTCGTCAAAAAAAAGAACGAGAAGAAGAGGTTCAAAAACTTTTAACTAAACAAAAAGAGTTAGAAGAAAGATTAAAAACAACTCATGACTCTCAGTTTGATTTAACTAAAACAAGTATTGAGTCTCAAGAAAAAAGTTTAGAAAATCAATTAGGTTTAGCTAAACAAAATTATTTAGATGCTTTTGAAAAAGATGATAAGAATCAATTATTAAAAGCACAAGAAGCATTAAATGAAGCTCAGATAAATTTAAACACAGTTAAGAATAATAAGGTAAGTTTTGAGAAAGATTACGAGAGTTACCAAAATAGAATTAAACAACAACCCTTACAACAGACACCTCAACAACCTCAACAACAATATGACCCTAAGGCAGTTGAGTGGGCAGAGGCTAACGAATGGTTTGGGAAAGACAGAGTAATGACTGCAGCAGCTTTAGCTGTAGACACTCAGTTAAAAGAAGAAGGTTTTGACCCATCAGATGATGACTTTTATAAAGAAGTAGATTCAAGAATAAGAACTACATTTCCAACAAAGTTTAATGATGAGTCACAAGTTCGTCAGAAGGCTACGTCAAGTCCTTCTCAAGTGGTTGCAGGAACATCTCGCACTCCTGCTTCTAAAAAAATTAAGTTAACCCAAGAAGATGTTAGGTTAGCTAATAAATGGAATATACCACTTGATAGGTATGCCAAAGAAAAGGCAAAGGTTGAACAAACCAAAGAAGAATATACCACAATATCAACAATGCGAAGGAGTTCATAACATGGCATTAACTAAATTAAAAGCAACACGTACTGAAGAAACTAGAGAAGCAACTTCAAAAAATGAAACGTATTCATTTGAAGAACAAAGTGCATTAGACATACCTGAAAATGTAGTTGAAAGATTTCATAGTCAAGGTATGGCATTAAGATGGATTAGAATATCTTTAGATGGAGAAGACGATTATAAAAATGTTGGTAAACAACAAAGAGTAGGGTGGACTTTCGTTTCCCCTGAAGAAGTACCTGAATTATCTAACTCTTCTTTTACAAAAGAAGATGGTCGTTATAAAGGTGTAGTTTCTAATGGTGACGTAGCATTGGCAAAAATGCCAAAAGGTAAAGTTGAAGCTATGACTGAATATTATAGGAATAAGCATAAAGCACAGGAACAGGCTGTAGAGAAAAATCTTCAAGCAGCTTCTGATTCTAAGATGCCTATAACTAATTCTAGCAAATCCTCTACAACAAGAGGAAGGGAGCCTCGCTTCCAAAGATAATTAATAATGTATAACAAGGAGAATATATATGTCTACAACAAAAGGACTCTTTGGGTTACAGCCTTTAAGACAGTTAGGTTCAGGATATAATACTACAGGTTCATCTGAGTATAATATTGCAAACACTTTAACTGTTAATATATTTAAAGGTGATGTGGTAACTATGAATAATGGTTTTATTCAACCAATTGCAACAACTACTGATTATATCATAGGTGTTTTTCAAGGTTGTTCCTACATTGACCCAACAACTAAACAACCAACCTTTAGTTCTTTTTATGCTGCCAATACGTCAAGTGCAGTAGGAAATCCTAAAGCATTTGTTGTTGATGACCCTGCAGCTACTTTTATGGTACAGGCAGATGCATCAGTAACAATTGGTGATATTAACTCGCAAAACTTTCCAGTAACATTAGGAGCAGGAAATACTATAACTGGTATCTCAGGCTTTGGTATTAAGGCTGCAGGAAGAGCAACAACAAGTAAAGCATTAAGACCTCTTAATGTTATTAACGAACCAGGTAATTCATTATCAGGTGCAGATGGTGCATTTCCTAAAGTTGAAGTTGAAATTGTTCAACACTGGACCAAACGATTTGCAACAGCATAATATAGGAGAAATAAATTATGGCTATTAATAGAGCAAGTATTGCTAAAGAACTTCTCCCAGGTCTAAATGCTGTGTTTGGACTTGAATATGGAGATGTTAATGAAGAACATAAACCTTTATTTGAAGTTGAAAATTCAGATAGAAGTTTTGAAGAAGAAGTATTGTTCACAGGATTCGCAAGTGCACCAGTCAAAGCTGAAGGTGCTGCTGTTTCATTTGATACAGCACAAGAATCTTTCACTGCTAGATACAACCACGAAACAGTTGCATTAGCTTTCTCAGTAACTGAAGAAGCTATGGAAGATAATCTTTATGATACTTTCGCAAAAGTTCGTGCAAGAGCACTAGCAAGAGCAATGGCAAACACTAAGCAAGTAAAAGCTGCTAACATTTTTGTTAATGGTTTTACTGCAGGTGATACAGCTATTGGTGATGGACAAGCATTTTTTGCAAACTCACACCCAGTTGTAGAGGGTGGAACACAAAGTAACTTATTAGCTGCTGCTGATTTATCAGAAGCTGCATTAGAAGCTGCTTTGATTGCAATTGACAAAACCAAAGATGATAGAAATATTTTAATTGGTGCACAAGCTATGTCATTGCACATACCTACTGACCTGAAATTTACTGCTGATAGAATATTAGCATCACCAGGCAGAACTGCAACAGCTAACAACGACATTAATGCAGTTAGAAACATGGGAGTAGTTCCAGATGGTTATTTTGTAAATAGAAGATTTACAAGTGTAAATGACTATTTCATTAAAACTGATGTTCCTAATGGTACTAAGATGTTTGTTAGAGTTCCATTACAAACTAAGATGGAGCCTGACTTTGATACTGGCAATGTTAGATTTAAATCAAGAGAAAGATATTCTTTTGGTGTATCTGACTGGAGAGGGTTTTATGGCTCTCAAGCAGCTAGTTAATAAATAAATAACATATATAATAGGGTCTCTTATGAGACCCTTTATATTTATATAGGAATTATAAATGACCAATTTAACTACAATAAGACATATCACAACTTCAGCAGGTGATTCAACAGCAGTTGGAGCTGCTTTTCCTACAAGAATTAGAGGTTTTAATGTTTTAAATTCAAAAGATACACTAGGTACATTTGAAATAAAAAATGGTTTGTCAACAGGAGTTACTGATTCAAGGATTAAAATAAACATAGCAGCAGGTGGTTCATTAGATACTTATCTAGCAGATGAAGGTGTTAGATGTGATACAGGTGTTGTTGTAAGTGCAACTCCAAGTGTCTTTGCTACAATTTATTTTGGATAAATAAATGCCTAGAAAGAGAAAAAAATCTAAAGGCATGGGAATTAAAACGAGTGTTAAGTCAGGTAATTTTTTACCTACTAACAAAGGTGCAGGTATGACTAAGAAAGGAGTAGCTGCTTATCGTAAAGCTAATCCAGGTTCTAAGTTAAAGACTGCAGTTACAGAATCAAAACCTACAGGGAAAAGAGCAAAGAGAAGAAAATCATTTTGTGCACGTTCAGCAGGACAAGCCAAGATGCATAACATTAGTTGCAAGAAAACTCCAAAGAAAAGAATTTGTGCAGCTAGACGTAGATGGAAATGTTAGATGGCAGATTATACAACTTTAATTACAGAAATTTTAAACACAACTGAGAATGATGCAAGTGAGTTTATAAACCATTTACCTAATATTGTTAATCGTGCTGAAGAAAGAATGGTTGATGACTTAGATGATTATGGTTTAGTATCATATACATCAGTAGCAGTTTCTGCAGGAAACAATATCGTTACCTTACCAACAGGTACAAGAATTGTAAAGAATTTTAATGTCATTACAGATGGCGAGAGAACAAATATATTAGTGAAGACTGATGAATACTTAAGAGATTATTGGACAGTATCAGCTTCAACAGGAAATCCAAAGTATTATGCTCATAAAGATAATACTAATATAATGATTGCACCTACACCTGCATCAACAAGTAATGGTGAGATAGTGCATGTTAGTAGACCTACTACTTTAAGTTCTACTGCACCTTCTAATTATTTTACAAACTTTTGTTATGATGGTTTGTTTAATGCATGTTTAGTTGAAAGTTATATCTTTATGAAGAACTTTGAGATAGTTCCTCTCTTTGAACAAAGGTATCAATCTTCTATTAATATTTTAAGAAATAGAGCCAGAAGATTTAGAAGAGATGATATGACTGCTCCATCAAGTCCAGCAGGTGGAGATGATACAATTATAGACAGGAGTAACTAATGACAAAAAAAAAGAAACCAGTACAACCAGATTTATTTTTAAAAAAAGATACATATAATATTAATGGTGATAATGTTAAACAACAAGATTTATCAGGTTATATGGATAAACAATATGACAGAGCAAATAATCATGATATTCGTGGTTCTGATAGATTACAAGCTAGTAAGAAATTAGTTAAAACAAAAAAAATTTTAGGAATAAAATTAGATGAAGACGATATATCTACTATTAAACATAAAACTAGAAAAATAAAAGATAAAATTGATACGAAAAATAAAATTAAAAAACTACATAAAAAAGCCTCAGACATGGCAAGTTTTTTAACAAAAAAAATGGGTGTAAAAGGTAAAATATTAAGTAAAATAATTTTACCAAAATCTCCTAAAGTAAAAAATAAAAAGTCTAAGTTTACTGGATTACCTCCTACTAAAAAAAAATCTGGTGGTAGATTAAATAATGGTACTTCATTTATTAGTAGTTTGTATAAGGATAAAACGTAATGGCAATAATGAGAAGTGATATATCTCAACAGATAAATAAACCTGGTGCTAAAGGTAGAAAAAATAGACGTAGTGTAGTATCTAAAAATAATATAAAAAAAACTATTAAGAAATTAAAAAAAGATGGTTCAAAATTTATGGATAATTATGGTGGAGATATTACAGAAATAGCTTCTTATATAACTCCTGCTACAACTTTTGCATATGAACTTTTAAAACCAACTAAAGCTGGTTCTGCTGAATTATATTCTAAAAAAGAATTAGCTAGTATAAAACGTAAAGAAAAAGAAAATGAAAAAGCTATTAAAAAATATATGGGTGGTACCCTAAACAAAAGGAGTAAATAATGTCTAAAGCAGAAGCAGTAAAAGCAGCTAAAAAATATGTTACAATAGGATTTAATAAATTATCTAAAATAGAAAAAGATGATGTTATAAAATCTATGGGAAAATTAAAAGACTTTGCAGGTAAAACTAAAAAAGAAATTAGAGATGTTTTAAAAAAAGTTTATAAAAAAGATGTGACTCCTCCAGCTAAGTTAAAGAAAATACAAGCAAATAAAGATAGACCAAGAAAACCTTTATTTGATTTAACAGATAGAATGAGAGGTAGGAAGAGAGAAGTAAATATGCTTAATAGAATAACTCCTAGACAACAACCTACTGCAAAAGATTTTACATCAGAAGGAATTAGTAAACAACTTTTAAAACTTCAAGATGAAGCAGGTGATGGTATGAATATTGTAAAAAGAAAAACAGGGCGTACACTTCGTAGCACTCTTGGTTATGGTAAAGCTAGAAAACCTATTAATTAATAAAGGAGAAGTATATGATTATAAAAGGTGTAGGTAAAGTTACAGAAGCAATGTTTAAAGCTGCTTCAAAAAAAGCTAATAAACTTAAAAAGAAAAAAGATAAACTTGAAAAAGAATCAATTGTAACTGCAAAAAATGACCCTGCAGTTATAGCTGAATTAAAAAAATTAAAACCAGGTTCAATTCCAGGTATTAAATCTGGAAGTAGAGAAGCTGATGCTTTGAAAAATACTTTAGGTCCTAAAGATTTTACATCTCAAAGTAGTAATACAAAAGGTTTGCCAAAGTTTACTGGACTGCCTAATAAAACTGCATCTTCAGCTAGTGGTTCTTCTAAAAAACTATCTAAACAATTAACTTTAAAACAAAGAAGTAAAAAAAGATTAATGGAATTAAATAGAAAAAAGAATTTAACTGAAGCTGAAAAATTAGAACAAAGAGGATTACTAAGAGATTTTGGTTCTATTAAAAGTTTGCAAAAAGAAACTGGAAAAATTACAAATTATTTAGCTAAAAGAAATAAAAAACTTCCACCAGATGTTAAAGGTAAAAAAGATTTTGACCCTAAAGTATTAGAAGAAATCACTAGAAAAGCTAACAAAAAAAAATTAGGTGGTGCAATTAAAAAATTAAAATCTGGTGGTAGAGTTGGTAGCTGTAAAAGTTATCGTGGCTATGGTGCTGCAAGAAAGGGTTAAATAAATGACAACAAATTCAACGTCAGGTACTTATAACTTTAACTTAGAGATAGGTGATGTTATACAGGAAGCTACTGAGATGATTGGTGGCGAGATTACTTTAGGTGAAGAACCTAGAAGTGCCAGACGTTCTATTAATTTAATTTTAAATGATTGGCAAAATAGAGGTGTATGTCTTTGGACTACTAATACTACAATTGTAAGTATTGCTGCAAGTACAACTGCTATTAATTTAGGTAATAACATTAGTGACGTTATGCAAGTTGTAATTAATAGAGACAATACAGATTTAAATTTAACTCGTATATCTTATGAACAATACTTAATTCTTCCTAATAAAGGACAGACAGGTAGACCTTCACAATATGCAATTAAGAGATTTGCAGATAATGTTGAGTTATATATGTGGGCATTATCAGATAATAATACAAGTAAATTAAAAATTGAAAAGATTGATTACATGCAAGACGTAACAAAGTCAGCAGTACAAAATGCAGATATGCCTAGAAGATTTTTACCTTCACTTACAACTGGACTTGCTTATTATATGTCATTAAAAAGACCAGGGATAACTGAAGCAAGAGCAACATTTTTAAAAAAAGAATATGAAGAACGATTAGCTTTTGCTATGACTGAAGATAAAGAAAGGGCATCTTTATATATTACTCCACGTATGAGTAGTATATAATGGCAGTAGGTAAAAAGTCTTTAGCAGTTTGTGATATATGTGGATTTGTATATCCTCATAGTGTAATGAAAAGAAATAGTTATGGACTTATAGTTTGTCCTACTGATTATGATGGAGCTTATGATGAAAAGAATCATCCACAGAATAGAGCACCTGATGTAAGAGATGACCCTGCAATAAGAGACCCTAGACCTTCTCCTTCTGAAGCTATGACTGATTGGGAAAATCAAAATACTAAATGGGAAGCTACAACAAAATTTTGGAATATGGTGAATAATAACAATGCCTGATTTAACTGGAACACAAATATCAAATACCTATAAAAGATTAATGCAGGTTAATGTATCTGCAAACTCAGGTATTACAACAGACTTACAAACAATTCAATCTGGAGATAATTCTAATACTCCTCTTCAACTTTCAAACTCAACTTTAAATGTTAATGGAACTTTTGCAATAGGTGGTGTAAACCTTACAGCAACAGTATCTTCTATAAATGCTATCTCAGATATTTCAGGTGGTGTAGGATATATTGTTGTATCAGGTACAAACATTTATAATAGAACATTTTCTGCAGGTTCTAATATTACAATTACAAATGCAAATGGTGTTGCTAGTAATACTGGTATTGCATTAACAAGTGCAGTTGCTACTGAGTCTTTAGGAGCTACAACAGTTTCATGTTCAACATTAGAAGTAACAGGAAGTATAGATGTATCAGCAGTAAGTGTAGGTACATTTACTGCAGTATCTATTAATACCTCAGTAATGAAAGCAGCTTCAGTTTCAATTGCAGGTGGTGATGCTACACTACAAACAGGAAGTATTACAACCTTTGCAGCAACAACAGTTGCCTGTTCAGTTCTTGAGGGAACAACAGGTACATTTACAGGAATAGTTTCAGCATCAGGGTTTGCAGGAGATGGTTCTCAATTAACTAATGTACCTTCAGCAGAAGGTGGAACTGTTAAACGTATAACTGCAGGTACTGGAATAGGTATTACAGTTAATGGTGCAACTTCAACTTCTATTCCTACAAGTGGTACAGTTCTTATAAATCCTAATCAATCATTTGGTACAGTTTCAGTTTCAACAGGATTAGTAGTTCCTGAAGGTCTTGCAAGATTTTCAATACCTGTTAGTGGTACAGCAGCAACATTCTCAGGTAATGTATCTGCTGCAAATGTTTATGCATCTACAAATGTTTTTGTAGCTGGAACAGCAGTACCAACAGGTGCACAAATTGCTGCAGTATCAGCTTTAACTTCAGTAAACAAAGCTGACATTGCTACCAATGTAGCTGCAATAACTTCAGTAAACTCAGTTGTAGCAGCAGTATCAGCATTAACGTCAGTAAATAAAGCAGGAGTTGCAACTAATGTAGCAGCTATTACTTCTGTCAATAGTAAGATAGCAACAGTTTCAGGAGCACTTGCAACTTCAATAGGAAATACAAATACAGTTTTAGCAGCAACGTCAGCAGCTTTAGCCACGTCTATAGGTAATAGTAATACAGTTATTGCAGCAGTCTCAGTTTTAACATCAGTTAATTTAGCTAAGATTACATCTATAAATTCAGTAATAGGGGATGGTTCTGGATTTGCAACAGATGCTGAACTACAAGCAGTGTCTGCTACAATGGCTACATCTATAGCAAATAGCAACACAGTCATAGCTGCAGTGTCAGTTCTGACTGGAGTTAATCTTGCAAAGATAACTTCAATTAATTCAGTAATAGGTGATGGTACAGGGTTTGCTACAGATGCAGAATTACAGGCAGTATCTGCAACAATGGCTACGTCTATTGCAAATAGTAATACAGTAATTGCTGCAGTATCAGCATTAACCTCAGTAAATAAAGTTGATGTAGCTGCAAGGTTACCATTATCAGGTGGTACATTAACAGGTATCTTATCTGCTACTGATGTATATACAAGTGCAGTAGCAATTGGTGTTGATACATTATTAGGTAAACAATTACATATAGGTACAGCAGCAGTTGCTGACATTGTAAGTTTAACTGATGGTACAAATATAGCAGTAGATTTAAATGCAGGTCAAAATTTTGCAGTTCAGTTAGGTGGTAATAGAACATTATCTAATCCAACAAATTGTGTAGCAGGACAAACAGGAAGTATTTTTGTAATACAAGATGGCACAGGAAGTAGAACATTATCTTTTGCAGCTAATTATAAATTTCCAGGAGCAACTGCTCCAACATTAACAACAACTGCAGGGCAAACAGATAGAATTGATTATATAGTTTTTGCTTCTGCAAACGTACATGCAATAGCAACTTTAAATGTAAGTACATCTTAGTGGTTAGAAGAATACCTAGAAAAAAAGGTCAACTTGCTAAAAGTAAAAAACATTCAGACTTATATACTGATGAAGACCCAAAGGGTACAATACATGGTTTAAAGTTTGCAACTGAAGCAGATGCAAAAAGGTCAATACGAAAGATAAAAAATTCTACTCGTAAACATAACCATAAAACACAAGCAGCAATTGCAATGGAACAAAGAGCAAAAGTTGCAGGTAAAGATAAAGCAGCAATGATTTATAGAAAATTTATTGAGCAACAAAAAAAGAAAACTAAAAATAGGAAGGCTTAATGGCAGTATTTCAAAATAATTTATTAATGGGAGCAGCTTCTCAAGCAGGGGGTAGTGTATATTCCATAGACCAATCAATTAGGTTTAATGATGATGATTCACCGAAATTACAAAGAACATTTAGTTCAGCAGGAACTGAGGAAACATTTACATTTTCTTGTTGGTTTAAGCGAGGTAACACTGGTGCTGGTTTAGGTGATAGCAGTCAAGGATTAGCTATATTTTCTGGAGGGTCAAGTGGTAACAATTATGGAGAAATACGAATAGATTCAAGTGGATATGGAGTACAAGACTCTCTTCATTTTTATAATATAAATGGTGGTGCTTTTAATATGCAATTAGTAACAACTAGATTATTTAGAGACCCTTCTGCTTGGTATCATATTGTTTGTGTTATGGACACAACTAAAGCTATAGCTAGTGAAAGAATGCGAATTTATGTAAATGGTGCTAGAGAAACTAGTTTTTCTACTGAAACTTATCCTTCTCAAAATACTGCATCAAATTATAACACTGCAAGTGAACATGGGGTAGGAGTGTCTTTAGGTATTAGGTCATTTGATGGTTATTTTGCTGAAGTTCAATTTTTAGATGGCTTGGCTTTAGACTCAAGTTATTTTGGCGAAACCAATGAAAACGGAATCTGGGTGCCTAAAGAATATAGTGGTAGTTATGGTACAAATGGATTTTATATTAAAGGTGCTGATGCAAGTTCGTTAGGCGCAGATAGTTCAGGTAATGGAAATAATTTTGCCTCAAGTGGTTTAACTTCTGCTGACCAAATGGCTGACTCACCTACAAATAATCATGCAGTAATGAATCTTCTTGATACTAATACTACTCCTAATTGGACTGCAAGTAATGGTAATTTAGATATTTCATGGAATGGAGCAAATTATACTAATCATTTATTTTCTACTCTTGCAATGCCACCTACAGGTAAATGGTATTTTGAAATAAAGTTTGTTTCTGACTCTAATCAAGTACTTCTTAATCAAATAATGAGAATAGGACTTATGAGAGATGATTTTAATGCAGCAATGGTTCAAACAACATATGCAGGAGTTAATTTAACTGATTCAGCAACTGACCCTGAAATTTATCTTGTTTTAGGTAATGCAGGAAACTCTTGTCAGCTTTCAGGTATGGGTAATTCCATTTATAATGTTGGAGGAAGTATATCTGCAGGTGATGTTATTAATTTTGCAAGAGATGGTACTAATTTATGGGTTGGTAAAAATGGAACTTATTACAATAGTGGTAATCCTGCAACAGGTTCTAACCCATCTTTATCAGATTTACAGTTAAGAAGTTATAGAGCAAACATGCACTTTACAGGTACTTCAGCTTCACTTGGTACTGCTGTTCTACATGCATTTTTTGGTGCAGATAAATCTATTGGCAGTGGTACTGGTTTTAACAATACAGTTCCAACTGGTTTCTTAGCATTGAACACAACAAACTTAGGAAGTTAATATGGGTACACCTACAATTATACAAGGCGAAGAATATTTTAACACTGTGATTTACGAAGGTAATGGTGGTGGTCAACGAGTGGGTCGTTTTGTACCTTTTACTGCAAATCCATCTATTGCTAATAGTGTTATATTTAATACTGGAGATAGTGCTAAATTAGAAAGAACACCTAGTTCAAATGGAAGTGGTACAACTTTTACAATTAGTCTTTGGTATAAACCTGGAAAATTAGGAACACAATATTCTCTTTTTGATAATGCTCCTGGTGGAAGTGCAATTAATATATTTAGTATAATTTATAATAGTGATAATACAATTTTAATACATGGTTTTGATAGTAGTGGAAATTTTACTTTAAACCTAGCAACTAATCGTACATTTGAAGATACATCAAAATTTTACCACATTCTCGTTGCTGTTGATACAACACAAGGTACATCATCTAATCGTGTTAAATTATATGTTGATGGAACACAAATAACTTCTTTAAGTAGTACAACTTATCCTGGCAGTAGTGCAACTTATGGAACAAATCAAACATCAGTAAAACAAGCTGTAGGTTATTATCCTCATAATAGTTCACGATATTTAGATGGCTATATAGCAGAATTTAATTTAGTTGATGGAACTGCTTTAACACCATCAACCTTTGGACAAACTGACACATCAACTGGTCGTTGGATTCCAAAAACTATAACAGGTGTTACTTATGGAACAAATGGAGTAAGACTAACCTTTGCTGATTCCAGTGCATTTGGAGATGATACCAGTGGTAATGGTAATGATATGACTGCTACAAATTTAGCAAGTACAGACCAGACTACAGATAGTCCTACTCAAAATTTTACAACTTTAAATACTTTACGAAAAGGTCCTAACATAACTTTATCTGAAGGTAATTTAAAATCAACATATAGTGGAGGTTCACAAAGTTATGGTATTGCCTCACAAAAAGGTGTTAATAGTGGAAAGTTTTATGCAGAATGCACAGTAAATACAAGAGGAAGTCAGTTAATGTTTGTATGTGTTTGGAGTGAAGACCAATATTTATCAGTAGTTGGTAATGATAATCCAGTTTTTAAAAATGGTGGTGTGGGATATAGAGATGATACTGGAAATGTTGATAGAGAAGATGCTATTAATCAAACTTATGGAGCAACTTATACTTCTGGAGATATAATAGGAATTGCATTAGATGCTAATACTGGCACTGTCTGGTTTTCTAAAAATGGAACTTGGCAAAATTCAGCAACTGCAAGTGAGATAGCTGCTGGTACGACAACAAATTCTGCTGTAACTGGATTAAATGGTTCAAATTATAATAAACCAAGTGGTAATTTTATTTTAGGAACTGTATCACATAGTGGTCATGTTTCTACTTGGAACTTTGGTCAAAAAAGTTTTTCATACACTCCACCAACTGGTTTTGTGGCTTTAAAACAGGACAACTTTCCAGCCACAGATAAAGGTATCAGTAGTCTTGTTTGGGCAAAAAACAGAGATAATGGTAATAGAGGACATCAACTTTATGATTCATCAAGAGGTCCATTATTAACATTATATTCAAATGGTAATAATGCAGAAAGCACTAATGCAGATTCATTACAAAAGTTTTTAAGAGGTGGTTTTTCAGCAGAAGATTTTACAGGATTAAATGAAGCAGCAGAAAGTCATGTAGCATGGAACTGGGTAGCAAACAAAGGAACAACTGCAAGTAATACTGAAGGCTCAAATACCAGTACAGTTCAAGCTAATACAACTGCTGGGTTTAGTATTGTTGAATTTACAACTCCAAGTGGAGGTACTACAATTACTTATGGTCATGGACTTACACAAGCACCTGAATGGTTTTTTTTTAAAAATAAAGGTGCAACTGGAGATTGGCTTCTTTTTCATAAGTCAGCTTATGATGCTTCAAATGGTGGGTATAGTATGGTCTTAAACTCAGATGCTGCAAATGCAGCTTTTAATACTGAATTTGGAGCAACTGCAATATATCCAGAAGCACCAACTGCTACAACTTTTGCTTTACGAAATAATTCTGCAACAGCAGGTAGTGCTAATTATATTGCCTACTGTTGGCATGGGGTTGATGGTTTTAGTAAATTTAGTAGCTACTCTGGAAATGGTAATGCTAATGGACCTTTTATTCAAACCAATTTTAAACCAGCTTGGCTTATGATTAAACGAATAGATAGTGCTGGTTATCATTGGTGTATTTTAGATAACAGAAGAAATATATTTAATCCTGCTGATAATGTTTTAAAAGCAAATTTAAGTGCAGCAGAAGATGATGATGCAAATATGGCAATAGACTTGTTGAGTAATGGTTTTAAAATAAGAGGTGCAGGAAGTGATGGAGATAATATAAATGCAAGTGGTGGAATATATATTTATATGGCATTTGCTGAAGCACCCTTTATTGGTGATGGTGTATCTCCAGTAACTGCAAGATAAGGTTGTATCTAAAATGATTTTAATATATAATATAAATTTAAATAACATGAAAGGAAAAAGATAATGTGGGCATTAGTAAAAGCTGACCAAGTTATTGAAGTCTTTGGGAGTGCGAAAGCTATGACTATAAATGGTGTTCAGCATCCTGCAAGTATTTTTAATAATTGGACAAAAGGAGAATTACAAACATTAGGTATTTATCCAGTGACTCAAGCATCACCTGCTGATAATAGATTTTATAAAAATGGTGCTTCAAGTTATAGTTATAGTGATGGAGTTGTAACTGAAACAATAAATTCAACTCCACATAAAATAGCTGATGTAACTGTAACTGATGAGGATGGTGTAGTTTTAAAAAATAGAGATGGAACTACTATGATTTCTAAAGGTTTAATTACACAGTATAAAGAAAATATTGATAATCGTGCATATAATGAATTACAGTCTTCTGATTGGATGGCAGTAAGACAATATGAAACTGGAGTATCTATGACTGATGCTTGGAAAACTTATAGAGCAGGTGTAAGAACTAAAGCTGCAGAAATGAAAACTGCAGTATCTGCTGTAACTTCAGTAGGTGCATTAAAAGATTTACATGTAGTTTCTGTACCAGTAACTGCAACAGATGGAACAGTTACAACTACAATTGGAAGTGGTATTCTATATAATTTTGGTGAAGCACCAACAACTTAGGGGAAATAAATGGCAACTTTTACTTCAAGTATAAGACTTGAGAAACAAGATAATGGTTCCAACTCAGGAAGTTGGGGTACTGTACTTAATGCAAATGTAATTGACTTAGTAGATAGTGCTATTGCAGGATATACTATTGTATCTTGTAGTAGTGCAGATATAACTTTAAGTTCTAGTAATGGTTCTGCTGACCAAGCAAGAAGTGCTATACTTGAATTACAAGGAACATTAACAAGTAATGTTGCAATTACAATTCCTGCAGTTTCTAAAATATATTTTGTAAAAAATAGTACATCAGGTTCATATTCAGTTACATTAAAAACAAGTGGTAATAGTGGTAAGGCTATTACTCAAGGTGGTACAACTGGAGTTATATGTAATGGAGTAACAGTAACAGATGCTGTAGATACAACTGGATTAGGTTTAGGTACAGCTTCTACATTAAACTTTGGTACTGCAGATGCTAATTTAATTCCAGTATCAAGTGCAGATATTAGATACATACCTACTTCAACTTCTTCAACTATTAGTTCTAATAAAGTATTTAGTGGTACTGTTATTACTTCAGGAACAAATACATTTACTTCAACTACTACACAATCAGGTAAGGCAGTATTTACTGCTGAAGTATCAGCAGCTTCATCAGCAACTTTTTCAGGTGCAGTAGGAACTCCTGAAGTTTCAATTGCAAGTGCAACTTCAATGAATGTAGATTTTTCAAATGGTAATAACTTTGCAATTACACTAGGAACAAATGCTACACTAGCAGGAGCAGTTAATGGCAAGGTAGGTCAGTCAGGTACAATAACAATAACACAAGATGGTACAGGTAGTAGAACATTATCTTATGGAGCTTCTTATAACTTTTCAGGAGGTACAGCACCTACTCTTTCAACTGCTGCTGCTGCAAAAGATATTATAGTTTATAAAGTAAGAGAAGTATCTTCAATAGATTGTGCTAGTATATTAAATCTTTCGTAAGGAGAAACTATGTCAACAGAGACTAGACTCCAACTTTTAAAACTTGACTTTGCTCCAGGGTTTCATAGAGAGTCAACTCAATATGCTGAACAAGGTAAATGGTATGATGGCAATAGAGTTAGATTTAGAGCAGGTAAACCTGAGAATATAGGAGGTTGGAACTTTAAAGTTACTGATGCTTTTATAGGAACATCAAGAGATTTAATTAGTTGGGAAGATAATGACACATTAAAGAGAGCAGCTTTTGCAACTGAATCTAAACTCTATACTTATTTTGGTGGTGTCAATTATGATATTACTCCAATTGTTTCTACTGTTACTGCTACTAATAAACTGACTACTACATCAGGTAGTATGAAAGTTATTTGTTCTGTAGCAAATACAGTTGAGACTGGAGACTTTGTAGAGTTTACTTCAATGGCTGCAACAATAGGTGGTAATGTATTCTTTACAAGTGGTAGTAGTTTTGCAGTAAGTTCAGTTAATAGTAATTCATTTGAAATACTTACATCAACAACTGCTGCATCTAGTCAAGCTGCTGCAGGAACTGTAACAGTTAATTTTTTATTACCTACAGGAACAAGTGAACAAGTTGTAGGTTTAGGTTGGAATGCAGGTTACTATGGACAAAGTACATATGGTACTGCAAGAGCAACTTCAGATATAAGTATTTTAGCAAGACAATGGAAACTTGATACATGGGGGGAAGATTTAATTGCAGGAGTTAGAGGTGGTAGAGTTTATTATTGGGAAACTTCAACAGGTATAAATAGTAGAGCAATAGAAGTATCAGCAGCTCCTAACACAAGCAATAGTTTAATTGTTTCACAAGAGGATAGACACCTTATTTGTTTAGGTACAAATGAACAAACAAGTGGTTCTTTTAATCCTATGTTAGTTAGATGGTCTAATCAAAATGATTTTAATAACTGGACACCTTCAGTAAGTTCTACATCAGGTGAAGTTATTTTAGGTTCAGGTAATTCAATTAGAACTGCAGCTAGAAGTAGAAATAATATTATTATTCTTACAGATAACTCTGCACATACTATGCAATTTATTGGACCACCTTTTACTTTTGGTTTTAATGAGATAGGTACAAACTGTGGTGCAGCAGGTGCTCATTCAGCAGTTGACTTTGATGGTAGAGTTTACTGGATGGGTAGTGCAAACTTTTATGTATTTGATGGTACAGTTAAAAACTTACCTTGTACTGTAAGAAGATTTGTTTTTGATGATATTAATCTTGACCAAGCTGATAAGATATATGCAGGAGTTAATTCACAATTTAAAGAAGTAACTTGGTTATATCCTTCAGCAAGTTCAACTGAATGTGATAAGTATGTAACTTATAATCCTAATGAAAACTATTGGGTTTATGGAGATACTCACTTTACTACCTTTGAAGATAAAGGAGTATTTGGTAATACAATTACTAATGGAGTTGAATCAAGCACTACGTTTTCTTATTTATATGATAATGAACCTGAAGGAATTTATACTGCTAATGGTAGTAAAATAGAATCATTCTTAGAGTCAAGTGATTTTGATATGGCTGAAGGTAATGATGTAATGTTTATTGACAGGATGGTCCCAGATATAAATATACAAAATGAAACTGAAGGAACTTCTGGTAAGATTAATTTACAATTAACAACCAAACAATATCCTAATGCTACACAAGCAATATTGAAAGGACCTTTTGATGTTAGTGCTACAACTGAAAAAGTTTCAATGAGGGCAAGGGGAAGACAAGCGAAGATAAGGGTGGGTACTTCTACATCTGGGACTAAATGGCAGTATGGTACGATACGTTTAGATATTGGTAAAGATGGTATGAGATAATGGCTACACGAAAAGCAATTATATATCCTGAACTTAGAGATACTTTTAATCAACTAACAGATGAGAAACAAAAAATTGCATTTGATGTTGTAAGGCAATGGGCAGATTCTTTAATTAATGAATTAACTTCTCAGCTTATTGAGCAACAAGCAAGAGAATCAATTAGAGTTGCAAGAGTAACTAATACTAACATTGTCCCTAATCCACAATTAGGTGACATTAGATTTAACGAAGCTACTTCAAAATTCCAGGGATATACTGGAAGTGCTTGGGTAGACTTTCATTAGGAGATAATATGGGTGCTGGTGGACAACGTATGTTGTATGAAGATTTACTTAAAAGAATACCTCAACAAGAGGTAGAGCAGCCTGTTGTTAATGAAAGTTATTCTCAACCAGTACAAACAAAAGGTAATTATCAAGCTACTCCTGAAGAACTTCTTTTAAAATATACTGAAGCTGGTAGTGGTTTAAAAGCAACTCCACAAGCAAATAACTTAGCAAATACAATTGCTGAACGTGAAAAATTATTAAATGAATTAACAGTTAATGAAACTTTAAATAAAACAAGACCAGGTGGTTATCAATATACTCCCTTACAAATAAATCCATATACTCAACCAGGACCTTCAAGAGTAGTAGGTAGTATGCCTACAGGATTATCTCAAACAACTGGAGATGGTAGAGGAACAGGTATACCTTCAGGAGTTTATGTAGAGAGAGGACCTGGAGGGGGAGGTACATCTTTACCACAGGCAACAGGTTATTATAAACCTTTACCTGATGTAAAGTATACAGAAAATATAACTAGAGATGCAACTCCAGATGATTCTGAGTATATTAAACAACAAAGAATAATAGACTCATTAAGACAAAGGCAAGGTATTAATGAAAGAACAGGAATAAATTCCCTTGTAAATCAGCCACAAACAAGTTATAATATAAATGATATAATGAAAAGGTATATAGCATAATGCAAAACGTCAGGACTTCACCACCACTCTCAGGTATAAGTAATCTTATGAAGATGCAGGGTCGTTATGGTGACTCTGAATTAGTACATATGTCACCTATGGAAGTTAAAGGTTTATCTTCTTTAGGTAAACTAACTCGTAATCCTGATACAGGTTTACCTGAAGCATTTAACATTGGTGGATTTTTTAGAGACTATGTAGGTCCTGCCCTTGCGACTGCTGCTTTTGGACCAGCAGGTGGTGTTACTTATTCTATGGCTAATACTGCATCTAAAGGTGGCGATTTTGGTGATATTGCTTTAGCAGGATTTACAACATATGCAGGTGGTAAATTAGGTGAAAAATTAGGTGGAGCTTTAGGAAGTTTAGGTGATACAGCAGGTCAGACTGTTGGAACAAATGCAACTACAGTAGGAGCTGAGGCAGGTTCTAATCTAGTAAGTGGTGCATTACCTAATACTGCAGAAGCAAGTTCTGCAATATTAGAAAATATAGGTGCAAAAAATATAACAAGTTCACTTGACCCTACATTAGGTCAAAAGATTGCAGGTGGTTTAAAAGGAGGTTTAGATAAGATAGGGAGTGGTCTTACTTCATTAGCTACTGACCCTACAAAAGCATTAAGTAACCTTGGTTCATCTGCTTTAGAAACATTAAATGACCCTGTAAAATTAGGTGGAGCTGTGGGAAGAACTTTAGGCTCAACATATGCAGATTCAGCTTTACAGTTACAATCACAAGCAATACCTGAACAAGTTAAAGAAGCTGCAGAAATTGAGTCTGGTTTTGGTAAGACACAACTTAATAGAAACCCACAATATTCAAGAAGTACGAATCCATTAACAACTTCACAAATAACTGCTGCAGCTACAGGTTCTGGTGCACCTATACAATATTATAATCCTGATTATATAAGTAGTATGGGATTAAATGAAGGTGGTGGTATACAAGATGCATTAGAAGCTATTACTGAAAAAGCTGAAGAACTAGCAGATGTAAGTGATGGAGAAGTTTACTTTGAAGGAATGGTAAAAGGTAAAGGTGATGGTATGTCAGATGAAATACCATTTAGTATTGAAGGAGAACAACCTGCATTGTTAAGTAGAGATGAATATGTATTACCTGCAGATGTAGTATCTGCTCTAGGTAATGGCTCATCAAATGCAGGAGCAGAAACTTTAGATAAATTTATGACTGCTGTTAGAAAGAAATCAATGGGGAGAGAAAGACAAATCAACGAAATAGGTTAGTATGAAAGTAGTCCCTGTTCAACCTGTAGGGGTTGACATTTTTTGGAAACAAATTGAACCATTAATTAAAAAAGCAGTAAGTTATTCAGGTGGTAGACATACAGTAGATACCACTAAATATCTTTTAAAGACTGGTATGATGCAATTGTTTGTTGTGTTTAAATCAGTAAAAGATATTGAAGCAGTTATTGTTACACAAAAAGCAATCTATCCTGCTAAGACTATGATGACTGTTGTGCTCTGTGGTGGTAAGAATATGAATAAGTGGGCAGGTATGGGTATAAAAACCATTATGGAATCTGCAAAAGAACAAGGATGCTCTGGTGTTGAAGTTATGGGTAGACCTGGATGGAGAAAAATTTTTAGTAAACATGTTAAATATAAGGAAAGTTATGTCTGTTTTGAAACGTATTTCTAGTTTTATAGTACAAAAACTATTACCAATTAAATATAAAGTTTGGTTATTAGAAACTCTTGCTTGTGATATTGCAGCACAGGGTGAAGATGGTGATACTGAACTTGCACATATTAATTCATATGAAGCAAAGTTATTAAAATCAGTTGGTGGTTCAGGTACAATTAATAGTAAGACTGGTTTAAAAATGTATGGTTCAGGTGGTGGGTCTGCACCAGCTCCTGCTGCTACATCTACTGTTGTGGAAAAAGCAGAGTTTCCTCCAGAACTTAGACCTTATATTACTGATATACTTTCTAAAGCACAAGCACAGGAAGAATCAAGACTGGCTGCAGGTTATCCTTTATACCCTGGTCCTCGTATTGCACCTTTTACAACTGAAGAACGAGCTGCTCAAGAAGGTATTAAATCATTAGTAGGTTCTTCGCAACCAGGTTTTGATGTAGCTAAAGGTTTAACTGCTGCAGGTACAGGAGCAGCTACAGCTTCAGACATTGCAAGTGGTATGTCTCCTTATATGCAGAATGTAGTTGATATAGAAAAGAGAGAAGCACAACGTGCTGCTGAACCTATGCAACAAAAAATAGCTGCAGAAGCTATAGGTGCACAGGGTTCATTTGGTGGTTCAAGACAAGCTATATTAGAAGCTGAAGCTAATAGAAACTTACAACAACAGCTAGGTGATATACAGACTAGAGGTCAACAAGCTGCCTTTACAGAAGCACAGAGAGCCTTTGAATCACAAAAGCAAAGGCAACTTGCAGGTGGTCAACAGTATGCTAACATTGTACCACAACAACAAGGTCTTGCATTTAAAGAACTAGGTGCACTTGCAGGTATAGGTGAGCAAGACAGACAGCAAACACAAAAAGCATTAGACTTAGGATTCCAAGAGTTTAGAGAGCAGCAGCAATATCCTGAAGCAAGTCTACAACAATATCAATCTATCATTCGTGGATTTCCTCTTAACCCAACAACCACACAAACTCAACAATCAATTCTACCTACACCTTCATTAGGTCAACAACTTATTGGTGCAGGTACAGGTGCTTTAGGTTTAGCAGGTGCAGCTAAAACTTTATTTAAAGATGGTGGAACATTAAAAGAAGTTCCTAAAGACAATGAAGGTTTATCTAAACTTCCTACAGAAGTAAGAAACAAAATGGGTTTTATGAAAGATGGTGGTTCACCTACAAAGAAAATATCTAAAAAAGAAAACACCATGTATAAAAAAATGTTAATGGATTTAATAAATAAAACTTCAGTATCATCTACAAAGGGTCTTAATAGTGTTGTTAAAAAAGCTCCTGGTGGAACAATATTTAATATTCCAGATTCTTTTACTTATGGAGATATAACAAGTGCAGAAATTGAGAACTTATTACAAAGAGCTAAAGCTAGGTCATTAAGAGCAGATGAATTAGAATTAGTTATGGGTGATGAAGAAAGGCAAAAACAAATTGAAGAAGATAAATCTGCAGCTAAACTTAAGGCTTATATGAATATGGCACAATTAGGTGGTGATATATTAGCTGCTGACCCAAGTAGAGGTACATTAGCTGCAGTAGGTTCTGCTGCTTCTAAGGCTGCTCCAGGATTTTTAGAAGCTGCTAAAGACTTTAAAGATGTAGATAGAAAAGCCAGAAAAGAAAAATTAGATGAAACATTAAAACAAATTACTGCTGAAAGTGTAGTTGATAAAGATGTTCTTGAGATTCTTAAAACTGATGCTGACTACAAAGCTGCTATTCAAAAAGCAGGTGATTTAGGTTTATCTATTGTAGGTGATGTTAAAAGAATTACTGATATAGTTAAAGGAAAATTATCAGGTTCTGACCAACTAGCATTAGATGCTAATTCTTTATTAGAAACAACTGAAGGTCAAAAAAGTATAACAGATATAACTAAAATTACTACAGAAAATGCATTAGAAAAATTTAAACAATTAAATAATCAAGGTAAACTACGAGGAACAGATAAAGAGACAGTATTTAATAATTTATTAATTGATGAAGTTAATCTGTTAGGTATAGGTGGTCTTGAAAAATTAAAAGAAGGTGGTTTAGTTCCTGCAACTAAAGAACAAAAAACTGTATCACAAATATTAGATGAGATAGAATAGTGTTATGGCAATTAGTATTGACTCACAATCATTCAGAGAAACTGCAGAAAAAATTGAAGACCTGCAAAACAAGGGAGCTTTAGATTCTAGTAAAGCTAAACAACTTATTGAAGAACAAGGTTTTGACCCTATTGAATTTAAAGAAACTTATAATGAATACTCAGGTTTAACTCAAGAAGAAAAAGCTAAAGCTACAGAGATAACTGGTTTAGGTATTATAGATGCACCTATAAGAGTAGCAGGTAGAGCATTTGGTGAAGCAGGTAGAGACATTGCAAGTTTTTCTGCAGATGTAGCACCTAATTTAACTAAAAAGATTTCAGATAATTTTTCAGTTGTGTCAGATAGAATGGGAGAATATGTACCTGAAAGTATAAAAGAATTTTCAGATGAATTATTTGACCCTTATCATGGTGATGGTGTATATGGAACTGCTGAAGGAGCTATAGGTAATATTGCTTCTTACTTTGTACCTGCAACAGGTATACTTAAAGCAACAAGAGGAGCACACACATTAGCTAAAGGTAATAAGTTTCTTAACTCAGGTTTAAAACAAGCATCAAATCTATTAGGTGCTAAAGGTCGTAAAGCTGCAAAGGTAGCAGGTTTTCTAACAACTGGTGGAGCAGCAGCTACAATAGCTGAAGACCCTTCAGAAAATATAGTAAATACCTTACGAGAACAATTCCCTGAATCAACACAAATATTAGAAGGTCTTAGTGTCAACCCTGAAGATACAAGGTTGCAACAAAGACTTAATGCCTTTGTAAATAATTTAGGTTTTGAAGTTGCAGCAGTTGGTGGTATATCAGCTTTGGTTAAAACTTTTAAAGCAGTAAAACCATATACTAGAAAGTTTGAACAATTATTTTCTTCTACAAGAGGTATGACAAATAAAGCTCAAGAATTATTTTTAAGTTCAGATGCAGCAGTAAGTAATGCTTTTAAAGAAGCAACACTTGATGCAAAAAAATTATCTAAAGTAATGAAAGATAATAAAATGAAAGACCCTGCTCAAGTTAAACTTGTTAATGATGCTCTTCAAGGTGATGCAGTTGCACTAGAAAATATACCTGCTAATGTTAAAGAAATTGTTCTTGAAATGAGAAATAATATAGATGGACTATCAACATTTTTTACAAAGAATGAAAGATTATCTGGACAACTTTCAACTACAGTAGATAAAAATTTAAATACTTATTTAACTAAAAGTTATCAGGCTTTTGAAGACCCTCAATATTTACAAGACATGGCAGATGCTATTAGAAGAAATAAAAAAAATATTTCAATGGGCAAACTAGACCAAATAAAAGATGAAGGCTTAAAAAAAATGACAAATTATTTAGTAGATGATATTGGTTTAGAACCTGCACAGGCATTTAATGCATTAAAAAATAGTGTTCAAAATTTAAACCCTGAAGAAACTGGTAATTTTTTACTTGACCTTGCTAATAAAAATAAAGGAGGTCAAGGTACAACAGGAGCATTAAAAAAAAGACAACTTATACCTGACCCTGTTAAGGCTTTTTTAGGTGAAATAAAAGACCCTACTTTTAATTATGTAAACTCTTATAAAAAATTAGCTGCTTACAAAGCTGAAGTTAATTTTTTAGAAGGATTAAAAAAAGACATGTTAAATAGTGGAGCTGCAGTTAATATAGCTAAAGCTAAAGGTCAAGACATAACTAATGTTCCTGATGCTTTTGTTAAAGCTGAGAATATAGTAGATGAAAGATTAAGTAAAGTATTTGGTGGTGGAGTAGTAAGAAAAGATGGAGTTAAAAATCCATTAAGTGATTTATATATTGACCCTAGTTATGCTAAAACTTTACAAGAGGGTATAGATGGAATGAATCCTGCAAGTAGTTCTTTTTTTAAATATGCTTGGATTCCATTAAAAACAGGTTCACAAATAGCTGTTACTGTATTTAATCCTATTACTCATGCAAGAAATGTTTTAGGTAACGTAGTATTTATGACAAGTAATGGTATGTCTCCTATTAATGGTGGTGCTTTTGATGCATCTAAATTTGTAGTAGATAAATTATATGGATTAAATAATAAAGAACTTACACAACAATTTAATAAATATAAATCTTTAGGTATAACTGGTACAGATATTGCATCTGAAACAATAAGAAAAAATTTAAAAGATATAACTTTAAATACACCTGAAGTTAAAAAAAATATTATAGATAATTTATATAAAAAAGTTCCTCAAAATATATCTAAGTATACAACAAAACCTTTAGGCAAAGCTGCAAAAAAAGCTATAGATAAAGTAATTGATGTATACCAACTTGAAGATGATGTATTTAAAATAATGCATTTTGAAGGAACTAAAAAATATTTAAAAGAAGCATTTCCTGATTTAGCAGATAATGCTCTTGAAAGTATGGCATCTCAAAGAACAAGAGACTTAATGCCAAACTACAAAATAGCTCCTGCATTTGTTAAAAGTTTAAGATATATGCCTATAGGTGATTTTGCTACATTTGCTGCTGAGTCTGCAAGAGTATCTAAAAATTTAATAAAGTACACAGTTAAAGATGCATTAAGTGGTAATGCTACATTGAGTGCAACAGCAGCTAAAAGATTAGCAGGTATGACTGTAGCAGGTATAGGTGCAGATTATTTATCTGAACAATCTAAAATGTTTTTAGGTATGTCAGATAAAGAAGAAGAGGCATTAAAAACTATTGGACCAGATTGGGAATATTTTGCACCTCAAATATATTTAGATAAAAAGAAAATTGGTAAAAAGAAAGTATATGATACATTATCAATGGCAAGTCTTGACCCTTTTTCTTTTCCTAAAACAGCAGCAAAAGCAACTCATAGAATGTTCTTTGACCCTAAAATAAGTGAACAACTTCTTTCAGGAGATATAGATAAAACATTACAACCTGAATTATTTAAAGTAGGTAATGCACTTTTTGATAGTGTATTAGGTCCTTTTATTGGAACTTCATTAGCTACAGATGCTTTATTAGATGCAGCAACAGGTCTTAAAGAAGATAAACCTTTTGGTGAAGTTGCTACTAAATTTATAGGAGACACACTAACACCTGCAGGTCTTGATTTTTATAGAAAAAGAAAACAATATGAGTTAGAACTTGCAGCAAAAGATAAACAACTAGCTGATAAAGGTTATCCTTCTTATACTTTATTTTCTGAAAGAACAAAAGGTATTCCAGGTGAAGCTGACTATGGTGCTTTGTTGGGTGTTAAAACAAGAAGAATAGATATTGATTCTAGTGTTCCTTATAACATAGGTTACAGACTTAAAAATATGAATAAAGGTAGAGAATTATCAAGAGTTATGAAAGGTGATTTACCATTTAGTGTTGATATTAAAAAAAGAATAAGAGAAAAAACACCTCTAGCTTTAAATCAAATTAATGATAATGATTTTATTGAAGCTAAAAAAACAGATGAAAAAACTAAACTAAAATTAGAACAAGAATTAAGAATGTATATTAATGCTTATAAAGATTTAGGTTATAGTGATAACAATATACAAAAAGCATTACGAAGAATATCAGTGCCTAAAAAAGGTTTACAAACAATGGATTCAATAAGTAAAAATAAACATATACCTACTGAATTTAGTCAACAAGATTTAAAAAATTTTTATACAGGTTTGGAAAAAAAAGGTGTATCTTTTCCTTTAGGTAAAATAAGAGAAATAAATAAAAAATTATTAGGTCAAAAAATTGATGAAGAATTATTTAAAACAATACGAAGAGTAGGAGAAAAATAATGAACAGTAGAGATTCATTAGAAGCACGACTAGCTGCATTAGAAGCACGTAATGAAGAGCAACACAAAGAGGTTGCTAATAAACTAGAAGTTGCTTTTGAATTAATTAATAAACAAACAGAGATTATATCAGGACTCAGAGCAGATTTAGCTAGAGGTTCAGGTGCTATCAAGATGTTGTTTATTGTAGGTGCAGCATTAGGTATGGTTTACACATGGATAAAATTAATATAGCATTAGTTCTTTTAGTCATTGAAATATGTCTACATTGTTTTGAGATAGTGATTGATGTTTTACAATATTTTAATTTAACAAATCTAATATGAACTTAATTAATTTAACACAGGCAGCTAAAGACCATTTAAATAAATTAACTAGCGACAACAATAAAAAATATGTTCGTCTTGAAGTTAAGGGTGGTGGCTGTGCTGGATTTAAATATGATTGGTCATTTGATGATATAATACAGGACTCTGATGAGCATGTTGACTTTGATGGGTTTACTTTATTGCTTGATAGGTCTAGCTTATTATACTTAACAGGCATGACTATTGAATATAAACAACAAATATTTGGTAGCTTTTTAGAACTACAAAATCCTAATGCAACAAGTAGTTGTGGATGTGGAGAAAGTTTTGGAGTATGACATATAGTAAAGAACTATTAGACCATTACGAAAAACCTAGAAATGTAGGCTCAATGGATAAAGATTCTGCAGAGGTAGGCACTGGATTAGTAGGTGCTCCTGCCTGTGGTGATGTAATGAAACTACAAATTAAGGTAGGTGATGAAGGTGTTATTCAAGATGCTAAGTTTAAAACATTTGGATGTGGGTCAGCGATAGCTTCAAGCTCACTAATAACTGAGTGGGTTAAGGGAAAGAACATAGATGAAGCTAATAAGATAAAGAACACTGAGATAGCAAAGCATCTAGCCTTACCTCCAGTTAAGATTCATTGTTCTGTTCTTGCTGAAGATGCAATCAAAGCTGCAGTAAAAGATTATAAGGATAAGAATAAGTAGCCAACTGTGATATAGGCATACATAAAAAAACCCCTAGCTATTAAGTTAACTAGGGGTATTTTTTTTAATTTGTTTTATACTATTTACTTTTCAGCACAAGCATAAGAATTAATTTCTAAACCTACAGAGATTTCTGTAATAGTTGGTTGTTTCCATGTACTCATATTATTTTTCCTTCCAAGTTTTAATACCTTTCTCAGCACCTCTACTTATAATGTAACCACCTATACCAATCTGTAGTAAATCAAACAGTTTCATTACCACTTGGTCAGATAAGTTTTCAGGGTGAACCCCAAACCAATATAAGAATAGCAATCCTAAAAAAGATAGCATTGTTAAAGGTCTCCAATTACGTTGTAACCAACCCTCACCTTTAGCTTCAGCAACGACAACAGAAGCAGCAGCTTTTTCAATATCTGCTGAGTGTGTCACAAGTGCCTTGTTTAATTCCTGCATAGCCTTTTGTTGTCCAGCTTTGTCAGGTATTACTCTATCAAGAACCTTGCCTAGTATAGGTGCTAGTAAATTTAAAAACATATTCGTACTCCTTATAGTGTGTATAATAACACAAAATAGTTTAAAAGAAAAGAGTTATTTTATTATTTTTATCCACAGCTCCCTTGCCTTCTAAGCATATTAAAGTATTTTCTGGGGATAACTTTTCGTACCTTTTATGTAGAGGTTTGGTATGAAAATAAAAGTAACCTTCGTGAAGAGGAAAGTATTCTTTTTTATTATTTATTTTATTAATATAAAATAAACCACAATGAGAGTTACCTATATGTATAGGTACAGTAAAATAAAACTGTGCATTTAATCCTAAATTATAATAAGTTCCATCTTCGTCTATGATTTCAAACCCTGGAGTTGAAGTTGCATTATTAAACTCAGGCTTGTCTACATATAACATAGTCAATGCTTTCTGTATCTTATATAATAAAGAAGGAAACTTTTCAAAGACAATAGGATTATTTTTTAAGCATCTATCTTCATAAGCTCCATTACTATCTATAAGTTCTCTACCTGAACCTAATGACAGACGATTATTATAATGAGTCCAAGACTCTTCTAAGTTAAGAACACTTTGATAAATGGTTTTACAACCTCTATCATCTAGGAAATCTTTAAGTATTACTGCTGAGTGTAGTGCCATAATCAGGTAGCCTTTGTGGTTGTTGTAATTTCCATAACTCAGAAACTAATGTATCTTCTCCATAAAATTCCATGTACATATCTACATCTGTTCTTTGTAATAATTTTTCTACGTCTTGTGCCATAGCCAATAGTTCACCAGTAGTCCAAAACTTTTTACCATTAGTAACTACATGCAGATACTTTTGTTTACCTGTGCTATCTACTTCAGTCTTGTCTTTTGGTTCAGGCACTGAGCAATCAAATCCAAATAGATTAAAGTTTCTAAAACCTAATGTATGTCCTACACTAATGGCTCTCATAGCTGCACATGTGCCACCTGTAAGTAGTGTAGCATTCTGTGGTATACCTAGTTCTTCAGGGATAACAACCTTACCATCTTTTTCTTTTTCAACAATAGCATCTGAGTAAGCATTCCAACCTACTATAGTTGCATTAGATTTTTTTAATAATTGTAGTACAGATATATCTGTCATAGATGATACAAAGAAATTAGTTTCTTTTGGTACAACTTTAAATAAATCTTTACGTACAATACCATGTGTACTTGTTCCTTCAATAGGTCTAGGGTCAAGTATGTTACAACCCCAAGGTGTAATTCCATGTTCTAATAACATAGGAAGGGAATGTTTAACACATATTATTTTATCTTTAGTTTCTTTTAAATAGTCTATATGCTTTAAGAAAGAAGGTCCACCTGAAACAATATTCAATGTCTCTCCATTAGGTCTACATCTTTCTAACCATGAGTTCATAACCTTAACATTTTCTTTAATGTTTTTTCTAATGTCATCTACTGGCATACAGTCTTTAGGTTTAACTACAATAGGTATTTCTTTTAAACTTGATGGTAGTTCATCTAGTTTGTCATCATGTATAACAACACCTAGATGAGTAACACCTCCACCCATAACAGGGTCTTGAGAAGGTAAGACTTTTTTTCTTAGCTTATTATCTAAAGCATTAAATACTTTATTAGTTCCTTGATGTTCTTCAACAACTTCTTTTCCATCTATATCTTTAGTAAAGAAGTCATCAAAGATTACAACAGGAAATGTCTTAGTCATATTATAATCATGTTGTACTGTATCTTCACTATGACCACCATCCAAATAAGCTAAGTCAAAATCTTTTTGTTCAGTTAAAGTTTCTTTGGTATTACCTTTAACTAATTCAAAAGTAAATTCTTTTTTAAAGTTTTTCTTAACATGTTCTTTAAAATCATTTAGTCTTTTCTCTACTGCTTTGTAAAGATTATGTGGCTTGGTATTCATTTCAGTCTTGTCAGTTAACTCATCTGCATCTTCAAATAAATCATAACCTTTGTAATGTACTTTATCTACATTGTCAAAAGCTGCCAATGCCATTTCAATTGCACGACCACCATTCCATGTACCTGTTTCAAGAAATCTTGAAAACTTATAGTGTCTGATAATTGTAGCAATTTGTTTATATCGCTTTGGACCAGTAACGTCAGGGGTAGTTTCATTTGATAACTCCTGTTTTCTATTACCTTTATAATGTTCCAAGTATTCTGTAAGAGGAGAGTTATTAAAAGCATCTAACCCATTTACTTTTGGTGTTAAGCTATGCTTCTTTAACCCATGTGCTCCATAGATATTAAATAATCTTTCAAATATAAAACCATCATGCCACTCTCTATAAGCTAGAACCTCATGACTATTATATATTCCCCTCATATCTGCTAGTAAATCAAAAGGTGGGGTAGTATTTAAATTAAAAGCCATGAAGGATGTCTCACTATAATCAACATCTTTCCTACCAAGATGGACAAGCTCAGAACCAAGGGGAATAATTCTAAACAAATCCTTCTTAGATAAAGGTTTCTTCAGGATAACGTCAGCATCTAACCATACTACCCAACCCACTTGCACACCTTCTTTAACTAACCTGAAGGAGAAGTCAGTTAAGGCATACACTTTGTGACACCATTTAATGGCATCTAATCTCCAGTTGTAGGGCATCTTGCCACCTTGTGTGCCATCATGCCTTACCATCTCTTGTCTATACTGAATCATATCAGTACATCTATTTAAATTTTCAAAAGTTATCTTATCAGTTTTAGGAAACTCTTTAATTGTTTCTTCATCAAAGTCGTGATAAAAAACTGTAAGATGTAAGTCATCTGATAAATATTTAACACAAGAATCAACCATAAGTTTACCATATGTTGACCAACCTTTCTTACTAAAAGAAGTTACAATATTTATATCGTCTTTACTCATTTCATTAACCTTACCCAATCTCCTATGTTTCCAGGAATAGTTGTTTGATATAATAATCTTTCATCATGCCAGTCTTGTGCGAACTGCATGTTCTCAAACTTACCACCAAACCAAGGACCACCTAATGAATAATGTATAGCTGAAGGTGACTCAGACATAGGAGTTATATCTGGTATATAATTCCAACAAGAAGGGATAGCTCCTATCTGGTCATCAGTTGTCCATTTAAATTGATGTAAGTCTAAACCTTTAGCTGTGTTAACATATTCAGTTGTTAACTTTTTAGTATCTTTATGTCCCATATTAATTAACATAAGAGAAGACCATAGTTTCTTTTCATATGCTAATTGTTTTTGACCATCCATTTTTTCAGATTCTTTAGGTTGCCAATCAAACTTAACACAAGCAGCAGCATGATTAGGATATGTAGTTTCAACAAATTTAAATAACTTATCTACATCTTCTAAAAATAAAAAGTCACAGTCACAAAATAATATCCAACCTTTAGTTATATCATTTACTCTAGCAACTTCAGGTGCTAAGAAACGAGTATGACTAAACTCAGTTGAGAAAGGTTTGTTATCTATAACATCCATTCTTTGTCCTTCTGAATCTTCAGTCCATTCTCTTGTAAATAATTCTGCACCTCTTAATGATTTGTGATTTAAGTCAACTACAGTTAGAGGTCGTGAACTTTTTCTTAATAAAGAATGTTCACAAACTCTATATGCAATGTCTTCTCTATGGTCATAACCTATAAAACAAAGGTTAGTTTTATTTAATTCTAAAGGTCTTAACCACTCATACTCATTAGCTGTTTGTCTACTTCTAATTAACATAATAGTATTATACTCCTTTCCTAAAATGAAGTCAACCTTTTTAAACTATTTCACAAGCACCTGCACTACATGCAAGTTCTTTTGAAGAGGTTGTAGTATCTTCAGTTTCATAATTTACTAAGTCCATCCAGTTAATATTCTTAGGTGTCTTAGCTAACCACTCTTTGTAAGTCTTCTCATCTACTTCTTGATAAGGTGCTTGTTGATAGCTGTGTTCAGAGTGAGGTAAGAAAGAAACTCCACTACATATTTCAAAGTTTTCATACACCCATGCACCTACCTTTAACCATTCATTTTCTTTTACATATACAGTAATAGAAGGTTTATGTTCACACCAAAATAGTTGGTACATCTTCCATACTTCAAGCTGTTCTAATGCACTCATCTTATCTCTCATAACTGAATGCTGTGGAGCTTTCATAGGAAAATAAAATACTTTAGTATCATTAGGTTTCATCACGTCATCCTCTCCATAGAAACCTTTCTCTAACATCATGTCACATAAAGGGTCTTTCTTATCTGCTCTTACAGTTCTAAGATAGTAAGAAGAATATCTAGGGTGTATACCTGAAGCTGAATCAACAAGTTGTGATACAGTTCCTGAAGGTTTAACACAAGTAATAGCAGTAGATTGATTGATACCTAGTTTATCTGCCCACTCTTTATTTACTTTAATAGCATGTTCTTTTAACTCTATTAACATATCTTTAAGAACTTGTTTATTAAAAATTTCTCCTGATAATATCTTATGGTCCATAATACCAGTAAGAGATACACCTAATAATCTTTCTTCTTCAGTGTTCTCTTTCCATTTCTTAGTAACATATCTAAAATTAGTAAGAGTAGATTGTAATGTGCCAAAGATAGTAGCTATCTCTACTTTCTTTTTTAAATCTTCAATCTTATCTGAAGGTCTAACCACA